>Ga0307507_10000126_pt1 | contig 130613 bp, 39 predicted proteins | sample 7_EM_MG_FD_207223 | JGI IMG/M metagenome (GOLD analysis project Ga0307507, IMG submission 207223) | Populus trichocarpa ectomycorrhiza microbial communities from riparian zone in the Pacific Northwest, United States - 7_EM | ecosystem: Host-associated > Plants > Roots > Unclassified | place...
ATATCTAGGTTAACTGCCTGCTATAACTATAAGGCAAGGCTAATATTTTTGCTAATTATAAAGCATACGCGTATAGCTGCTTTTGGTTTATATAGGAGCTAGAATCCTTAGGGGCAGTATATTAATTGTGTGTAGGTATTATAATATGGCTCTTATATAGTAAGAATATAGTGTTTCTCTGGGTCTAAACTATCTAGTAGGGGCCTTGCTAGACGGTGGTTTGTATTGCCGTAGTTATACTATATAATGGTCAAGTAGCGGACCCCTAGTGGGGGTCCTTCGCCTCTCCTTCGCTCCTCGCTTCTTCCGTTTCTACTTTCTCTAAAATATTTAGAACTTCTGTCTCCTATATTTACTCCCTAGCTACTACTTATTTTATATAAAGCTTTCCATTTCTATATCTTATGTTTCTACTAGCCTTTCTAAATCTAAGTCTGTTATTGCCTTTGGTTCTTCCCCTATTTTCACCAATTAGCTATGTGCCCCTTATAAGCCAGCTGCATATATTATGTTTACCGCGTTAAATCTAATTCTTGATTATCCCGGCCTTAAACTTACTATAGCTATCCATAGGGGTCTTCCTACTGGGCGTTCTCTCCCTTGTGTCCCATGTGTCCCTTGTGTCCCTATTCAGTCTAGTGATGTCGCGCGGCGTCGCTTTTAGCCCGTTAAGGCTTGGGATGGCTGGCTTAGCCCCCCAGTATTAAAGCAGGTAGTTATATATTAGCTATAATATAGTAGAGTTTAACATGCCTGCTTATCCAGGCCTCTACCCCAGTTTTCAGTAGCTTATTCCCACCTTTGGGCGTCACTACCTTTACGGTCAAGGCCGGGCTAGAACCTCTCCCGCCTAAGTAACTCCTGTTTGCTCCTTAAGCATATCTCACCGGCGTACCGCCCTAGAGGCGAACGGTTCCGTCTATTAATATACCAATACGCGCATCCGTTCTCTTGAGCCACATAGCAGTCTCTCTGGCCAGGGTATGATCCTGCCTGCCTACTAGGTGCACTAAGGGTTAAAGCCTAGCTAAGGGGTAAGGTCCTTAAAGCCAGCAGTGGCTGCTACGTACTACGCCCCGCAGGAGGCTAGTAGTAGTATAGGGGCGCAACACCCTATACTACTGCCAGTTCCCGTTTCGCGTTGCCTGTAGGAGTCTCCTTATAACAGGCCGACCGTGTCTTGCAAGAGGGGGCTATAGAGACAGGTCCCGTGCTAGGCAACCTACTCCCCCCTCTCCTACTAACCAAGCTTGTGTCCCCCCTTCTTATAAGCTGGCCTGTGTCTCTAACTGTCAAGTCCTTGTCTGACTGGCCTGTGTTTCCCCTATAGCCTCCCCCATATATATACATTAGGTTGCGTGCACCACGCCTATTAAGACCCTCCTATGAGTCGCCTTATGCATATACGCATTAGGTTGCGTGCACTACGCCTATTAAAACCCTCCTATGAGTCGCCTGTAAGTCGACTGTAGGTTAACTATAAGTCGACTAAGTCAAACGCTATAGGGCCGTTAAAGCTGGCCTGTGTTTCCGCTGCCTAGAGCTTTGCCCGTGTTTCTACCTCGTTAAGCCATCTGGTCGCCGTCGCGTCGCCGTCGCGTCGCTGTCGCGTCGCTATCGCTGTTGACCAGGTCGCGCGTACCACGCCTATTAAGACCCTCTTCTGAGTTACCTGGGTGTACCGGATACCAGATAGGCCCTTAAAGGGGTTTTAACAAGTTCTCTAGGTAGGGCCTTAACAAGTTCTTCGCGGTGGCCTTGGGGCCTTAATAAGTTTTATATAAGGTGCCTGCAACGCGTTAACCTTAATAAGTTCTTATAAAAAGAGGATCCCTACGCCCTTATTGCGTTCCCTTTGCGATCTCAAAGCTAGTGTAAGCCCAAGGGTGTCCTGTTATACGTCTAGGACGCATCCACGTTGACTGGCTGGATAAGGCCAGTTTCGGGCCTGGCTGCGAACCAGGTAGTTGTATATCGGGTGGTTTTCATATCCTAGTTTCCCTTAGTAGGCCTCCCTAGATGGTAGAACAGGAGCTCTAAGCGGAGGCAGTGAGGCTCCTGGTGTTGTTAAGGGTGATGCTTTGTATAATGCTTCGTACGCGTCGCGGAAGAACCGGAGGCAATAACAGACTTAGATTTAGAAAGGCTAGTAGGAACATAAGATATAGGAATAAAAAGCTCTATACAAAATAAGTAGTAGCTAGGGAGTAAATATAGGAGATAAAAGTTCTAAACATTTTAGAGAAAGTAGAAACGGAAGAAGTAAGGAGTAAAGAAGAGGCAAAGGACCCCCGTTAGGGGTCCGCCACTTAACCATTATATAGTATAACTGCGGCAATATAAACTACCGTTTAGCAAGGCCCCTACTAGACAGTCTAGACCTAGAGAAACACTATATTCTTGCTATATAAGAGCTATATTATAATACCTATATATAATTAATATACTGCCCTTAAGGATTCCAGCTCCTATATAAACCAAAAGCAGCCATACGCGTATGCTTTATAATCAGTAAAAATATCAGCCTTGCCTTATGGTTATAGCAGGCAGTTAACCTAGATATTGCAGTTATAACTATCTAGATATATAGGGGACTAGTATAAATTATTAATATCTATAACCCTAGGGTTAAAGGGGTAGTATAGATAGAGAATATTATATTTATAATAAGCTTGCTAAAAACTAAATACGCGGAGTCTATTCTACTAGGAGATATAAACCTCCACTACCTATAGTAGGGGGGCATCCATGTTGCTGCTAATTAATAGGTAGAGTGCCTACTAAGAGCTATAGATAATAGGGGCCTTAAGCTAGCTACCCCCCTAGGTGCAATTATATAGCAATAGGGCACCGCCAAAAGTATAATTAATTTTATGATTATGGACGAAAACCTATACTAGAGACTTAAAAGGTGCTCCCCTAAAGAAAAATAGGCACTTACCTTAGACTATATCCCTATCTAGATATAACTAGATCTGGATATTAAGGCGCAACCAAATAGTAAAAGATACGTAATAAGAAAGCTTAATATAGATAGCTTCCTTAATATAATTAAATAACAACTCTAAGACTTAGAAGAAATCCACCTAATACTAAATAAGCAAGGCTTATTAGCTACCCCTAAGGAAATTAATTAAAGACTAGAAAGGATCTAAGTAGTAATTAAAAGTGGGCTAAAAGAGCACTGCCTAGTTTTAAAACTAGGCCCCTATACACAATATATATAGTCCGCACAGTGCGCGGCCCTTATAGCCGGCCAATAACAAGTAAGGAGGAAATATATAAGCAGCCACAATTCTAAGGACGAGAGATAATATAAAGATATAAGAAACTAGCTAAAGAATACCCTAAGAAAAGAAGCAAGGAATAACTAGAGATAGTTTATAAACAAATATACTACTAACCTAAGTCTCCCCTATAATAAGGGCCTTTGGACTATAGCAAAATGGGTAAAGAAAAAGGTAGGTTATTTAGTAGAAGATCTACACCTACTACCCCTATAAAGAGCAGGCGAACTATAGGCCACAAGCAATAATAATAAGAAGGTAAAGATCCTTATAGAAAGATTTTTCCCTTAACCAGCTCTAGCAGACCTTAGTAATATTACTAGTAAAACACTAGTAACTCGCCTAAGGGTTAACAGTAATATAATAACTAAAGAAATAGCTAGAACTATTAGCCGCCTCTTAAATAACATAGTACTAGGACTAGATAGGATCCTAAATAAAGCCCTAAAGACCTATAGACCATTTATAGCACCTTAGCTTGCAGACATAGCTAAAGCATGCTTTATAATAGGCTACTACCTATAACTCAGAAGATCTATAACAATGGTTATCTTATAAAAAGAAGGTAAAGTAGACTACTTAATCCTAGAAAGCTACCGCCCTATTGCCTTAAAAAACACCCTAAGCAAGATCTTAGAAAAGGTTATAGCGGACTATATAGCAGATATGGCAGAGGAATACGCCCTACTACTATAAAGCTAAATAGGGGCAAGAAAGAATCGCTTAATGCTATTAGTACTTACACTACTTACTACTACTATTAAAACTGCATGGGCTATGTGAAAGGACTTTATAGTATTAATACTTAGCCTAGATATTAGTGGTACCTATAATAATATACCCTATAAGCATCTCCTATACATCCTTAGGGCAAAGGGCTTCCTAGAATAGATTATTTAGTTTATTTAAGGATTTATAGGCCAAAAAGAAATATTACTAGTCTTTAGCGGATACCAGAGCCCCCCTATTATAGTTATAACAGGAATACTATAAGAATTACCTCTATTGCCTATACTCTTCCTCTTCTTTATAAGCAACCTGCTTAATACCTTTAAGGAAGGGGCGACCTAGGGAATAGGCTTTATTAATAATATAAACCTAATTATATATAGGCCAATAGCCGTAGAGAACTGTAGAACACTAAAGAAAGCCTATAATACCTATATAGAATAGGCAAGATAATATAAAGTCCAATTCTTACTAGAGAAATACCAGCTAATCTATTTTATAAGAAAATGTAACTAATCTGTAGATCTTTAGCATACAATCTATATCTAAGGCTTTAGGGGTTAACCGGTTTAAGGCCTAAGGGTATTAGGAGTATAGGTAGATAGTAAGCTCTAGTAGAGAGTATATATAGCGTAAGCGGCCCGTAAGGGCTAAGTATAGTATATCGCCATGTCTAGAATCGTTAATTCTATATAGGGTCCATGCTTCTAGAGGTCACGCCTACTATATATAGTAGTTATTCGGCTAACCATAACGTATGGATCTAGCATTTAGGCCACTAGAGAAACTAAAAAAGGCCCCCCTAAATTACTCCTTAAACCACTCTAAAAGGTCCAAATAGCCTGCCTTAGGAGTATAATAGGTGGGTATAAGCAAACGGCCATAGTACTGCTTAAAAAGGAAGCCAATATTCCTCCCCCTATAACTATATATTGAAGCCAATGCAATATAAAGGGTGTAAAAGGAATGTAACTTTAACATTATAAAGTATATTAAGACACGCCTAAATAAACTATAGAGGGACCCTAGGGTACCCTATAGGAGAAGGAACTAATAACCCTAAAGTAGGGAAGATATATTAGGAAAATAGGTAGAGAAAGTAGAAGAAGAATAATACGGCGCTAGGGCCCAGGCCTATATAGAGGAGAAAGGGAAACGCGTAAAAGGCTAGTAAAGATAATAGTAAGGGAGAGAAAGGAGCTAAAGTAGAATATAAAAGAGTACTAGAAAACTATCTACCGCAATATAATACTAGTTAGACCGACGCTAGAGAGATAAATAGGAGTTAAAGGTATAGAGGTAGACTTAGGTAAGGGGAACCTAAGCCATAGTATAGGTAATATTATGGGGGGTAAATACCTAAGGGCTCTAAGAGGGCCTAACAAAGGTAGAAAATACAATAGTAACACTCTTAAGGACAGGAATAATAGGACTAAAAGATTGGCTTTACTAGGTAGGTGTCCTAATAGGTAGCCTAAGGTGCAAATATAGCTGGCCAAGACAGACACCAAAACACGTAATACTGTTATGCCCCTTATACACCAGCTAAGAAGCAATGCTCTTAGCAGCTAGTATAGAAAACTATAATACACTACTCTTAATATAGAAAGGCTTTAAGGCGGCTACCTGGTGGCTTATTAGCTAAAATATGCTAGACCAGTTCCGGGTTACAAAGGAAATAGCAATAGAAAGCAAAGAGGCAAGTAATAGGCGCCCCCTAATAACTCTATAGGAGTAGAGTATAGTGTGTAATACTAGCGCGTCCGTAGGTTTGTTACGGCAGTAGTAGTTCCTAAGGAGGTCAAAAAGTAAGGTAGTAGAGCACTACTAGTAACTCGTAGGCAACTTGTAAGCGAGCCCTAAAAGGCGGGGAGACGGATTATGGGGTTTTCTTAAATAGAGTTTTCTCCCCATATATATATAAGGAGTAGTCCGTATGGGCCTAACAGGGATCCGAATTGGACGTTAAGCAATAAATAATAATATAACCGCTTGGTTTTTTTATATAATATAGTTAGATCTATAATATAATAAGGATATAATTAATAATATACTAAGATCTGCTAAAGTAGCCTAACGTTTTTTATAACCTTTAGAAGTTAAAGGCTTTTCTTAAGGTAGGATTATAGGCTTCTCTCTAGATAGGAAAACTAAATTATATTAGCAATATATCCTAGATAGAAGAGTAATAGTTTATACTGTTATAAATTCCAGCCTTTTTTACTACTTTACTAATAGGGCATATAATATCTAGCTCTTCCTTAATATAAATAGCCTAATAAAGTATCTGCTAAGCTACTAAAATAGGTTAAATCTAGGATATAACATAAATATATAGATAAATATACTATTTAAATTATCTAATTTTAGTTCTTTTTGACCTCTAGGCTTTATGCTCCTAATTATATAGCCTATATTTTTCTTTATTTAAAGGTTAGAAGGAGGTTATAATATAGATACATCTAGGTTCTTACTAGGAAATGCGACTTAATATACTTAATTAATTCTCTATAACTATTTGCGAATTTTTTTCCTAAGTATAAACACTATACTTAGTATTTAAATTCTATTATAGTTAGATCTAGGATAAAATAAAGATATATAGCACTTATAACTTATAGTCTTCCTAATAGTATAATTCTATTTATAGAAAATCTCCTCTAGCAGAATATAAATAAGGAAATATTTGCTGTAGGGCTATATTTAGGTTAGATTCTAAATATAAGCTAAATATATACTAAATATTACCTTAATGTAGAAAAACGGAACCCACCCTAGGCGCTTGTTAAGTCTAAGATACTATGTCTTAGTGTATAGAGTAAGGGCACTAAAAATGCGCCTCTTTATAGTATTTAGCTAAGGAGCAGTATTATAAGTGCTAGAACTCTTACCCTTATTACTATCTAAGTCTAGGTTAGAATATGGCCTAGAAACCACTACCTTATTTACTAAAGTGCCATGCATAGCTATTATAGTAGCGTCTAGATCTTAAATAGAGCTTGTTATAGGACACTTCCATAACACCTTATACACGTCTACCTATTTCCACCAACGCAGCAAGAAGAGACTAACCGTGAGACGACAATCTGATGGCAATCTGCCGGCAATCTACGGCAATCTGACGGCAATCTGCCGCATTTTACTATATTCTGCCAAGTTCTACCAGGACCGCTACTTGAATCCTATTCTGCTCTATATATATGTTAACCAAGTAACCAAACTAATAATATATACCCTTTCTTCCCGTTTCCTTACCCTCTCTCCTTATATAACGTCTTGACTTTATTACGCAGTATATATACATAGCTTAATAATATCTACTTTGCTATATATTATTACCGCTTATACTCGCTTTATAACAGAGCTGCTAGGACTACTAAGAATTTTGTTAATAATCTATTAAGATTAGATTATGTATATAATATTATTTTATCTAAAGTATAACTTATATTTTACGCCACCTCTATTCCAGTAAAAGCATTTACCTACCTATTTTAAAGAAAGTTCTTATTTTATATCCTAATTAGATCCTTATTATTGCCACTAGAAGTTACTTTACCTTATTACAAAATTGCGTGTTTAGACTATTAGGTGGTGTATATTCTATATTAGATTATAAATATAACCTAAATATATACCTACGCTACTTATATAAGAGCTATTATAGCTATTCCTTAGAGCCTAGTAGGGATTTAGCGGCAACTAATATAGTTCAGTTAGATTAAGATAATAATATAGATAGAGTGTTAATAAATACTTCTCCTACTCTGGATTGCTGGTTCTCTAGAATCTATAGCTATATTAGATCCTTAATAAAACCTTAATATAACCTCTTAAACTTGCCTTATCTATTTTATTACTAATATCTTTTAAATTTACAATAAATGGTTAAAAGTATTTAATTAAAGGTTCCAAATAGCTTCAATAACGTTATAATTAAAATATAATTGTGTTATTAACTCTAAATGTAATACAATGCGAGTTAAATTATATACCAAGTAAAGCTATATCAGTGTTAGAATATCTATACTAGCCGAGGTTTTAGTGCCTTGGCGAGCACTAACGGAGCTTTTAGCAATACTAGCTAAGCTATATACTCCTATACCAGGGTGCAGCTAAGCGTGGTCACAGAAAAGTTAAACGTGGTCACTAATGGGGGTCGGTAAAAGTTAAGCGTGGTTATCAATGAAACCGCCGGCAAAAGGTCGGCGTGGTTACACTTTTGCCTATACAGAATACGTATCAGTAGCTATTATGGACGCTTTAAGTACAATATTACGACTACTAGGAGAAGAGTTAGAAGAAGCTAGTTACTTAATTAGAGTACGGTCCAGAATAGATCTAGTAGAACCATATGATAAGAAATAGTAACCAAGGTCATATAATATTATACGCAGTATACGCAGAGTATAAAGAGAATGCTTATATAACATGTATATTACATATCTTATATATAAGGAGGATTTCTTAGGAGTATAAATATGTATTTTAGGACCTATAGTCCCTACCTAGATAGTTCCTTTCCTTATAGTAAATCTTAAAATACAATTAGAGTTAACCTGTTGGGCAACCACTCCACTAGTCATACTTATTATATTATTAACTTCCTATTTACCTATATAACCTAGCCTAATAATAAGTCTACCGTGGTATTTCCCATAAGGCTTTATTATATATTTACTACCTAGTTATGGTATTAATAAAGTCAAACAATATGCTACTAAAAGCACTAGTTATAACGCTATCTATAGCAGCTACAACCTTAGGGTTAGGAGGGGATACCAGTATAAGGGATATAGATTTGCACCTAGTTACGGTAGGTTAGTTATAAGAAATAGTTAATTAATTAATAGATAATAATTAAATACTTAAAGATAGAATTAATGGCATCGGAGCAGCTAAGGTTAAGTTACCCTTAATTAAACGGTTCTTAGGGGAAAGGTTAAAACTTAAAGGATTCCTTATGTAAATATACTTTAAGGTTATGCAAGAAGGGGTAAAGTTGGCAATACCTATAGACTAAGTGGCGTATATAGGATTGTTCTTAACTGGAAGAGCACTTAAGTAGTTTAAACCTTACTTTACTAAAGTTTAAATAAATGGAATAATAACTACTAACTAAGAAGTATAGTTTATGTTTACTAACTAGAATGGGTTTGCAGAAAGACTAATATAGATATTTAAAGACCTGGAAGCAATAACTATAGCGAAAAGAAAACCTTAGAGTTTAGTATAGCGTTCTTTAGTAATTAAGTATATAATACAGTTTTAGACACTTATAACTTAGGTTAAGTGGAATAATAAGGCGCTTATGGTATAGTATAAATGGGGACTTAAGGCTAAAGTCTAGGACGCAATTATCCTAATGGAAGATGCAGAAACTCTATAAGAGTTAATAGATTAGTTAATTAAGATTAATAATAAGATCTATTAAAGGGAACAAGCTAAAAAAGGGCAAGATAGAGTTCTATAGTTATATAAGGCGCAGAGCACGTATTAACAGATATAGAGTTATAAACTATGGAGTAATGGACTAGAGCTAATAGACCTAAGCGGTACCAAAGAATCTAAAAGATAGAGTAAGAAACTATAGAAACCTAAAGGTTAAGGATTAAGTAATTATAGGACTAAGGAGTAAAGACTAAACTAGGGATCTTAGTAGTAGAAGATATTTAGGCGGACTCTATAATAAAAAAAATGGTTTAAAAAAGGAGCTTGTATAAATTATAGAAAATAGGGTTATTTTGCTAGAGACTATAAAGGTAGTTAGAGTAACCATATAGTAAAGGGCACTAGGTCGTTACAGTACAATAATATAGATATAAGTATATTACGGGGGACTAAGGAGTGTTTAATTAAGCACTTTGTGTTTTCTTATAATAACGCATACTAAATTTATAAGGATGCTAAGTATGGCGCAAGCTATTAGCTATAAGAGCTAGAGTTAAGGGGACTTAAAGGAACTATAGAGTTAGATAAAGAATAGGATTAACTCTATAAGCTAGATTAAGATATTACAGCTATATATAGATAGAGATTAGTAGAAATAACAATGGAGTTGGAGTATTTATTAATTAATAGTGATAAGGAAGAAAAAGGGACTAACCAGGAGTACCTAAACCTTAATAACGTAATAGAAGTAGAGACTGAGACCACTATAAAACGCGGTTTAGTAACAGGCATTGTAATACTATTAGATATAATATCTATTACTTCGCAAGGCGGAAGGAGTAATATCTAAAAAGGATTAAGCAAGTAGACAACTGCTAGTGCTAGCTTACCACTTAATAAAGGCAAAAGGCTATGGGCTTAAGATTCTTAAAACAAGATAAAAGATGCTTAAGATTCTTAAAGTAAGATAAGATATACCTAAGAACCTATAACGGGCGATAACTAATGGGAAAGGGCAGTAGCTTAGTTTAAGGATAAACGAATAAGTACGGGACGATAATTCTTAGGGAGCCAAGATTTTAAAGAATAAATAAGGTCTATAGTAGTTCTAGGTAAACGCAGTATTTAACCTAAAGGTTAAAAAGTTAATATAGTAATTAAGAAGCAAGACAACTTTAAAGATCCTTTTAGAAGATAAAAACTAAAGGAAAGCATGGATAAGTTTAGGCAATAAATTATTGTATGGCAAGAATAAAAGCTAGACTAGAGATTAGCTATGCCAAAACATATAAAGGATAGAGCGCTAGTATAAAAAGTTATAAATAGGCTAAGAATAGGAACGCTAAGAGCTAAGTAGTTAGATAAATTGGAACAAGAAGAGGATCTAGGGATTCTAACTAGATTTATAGAATAACACACTAAAGGTTGCAATAAAGTAGTAATAAAGAGATACTTCCTTACGGATAGATTATATATACTTACTAAGCTATACCGAAAGTGGTACAAGTAAAGAGGAAATAATAAGTGGGAAGATTTCTGTATGTGGCTAAATAAGAAAGTTATACTAGACTAAGTAATGTCTAAGAAGTAGATAAGCTATATAAAAGGGGCATTAGTTATAACGTTAAAAAACCTAGAGAAGCAAGCCGTAGACTGGAGAGAGATAATATAGGTATTAGTACCAGCAAATAACACGGTAACATTTAGGTTAACATGGGAGAGGTTTAAACTTAAGGATAAAGACGAGCCAAGAGTTAACCTAAAGCACCTAGCATATTATATATTAGTATATATTATATGTGTAGATAATATATATAATATGCATAGAGCACTAAAGGATAAATATTGTAAATATCTAATAAGAATATACTGGATAATAGACGAAAAGCGATATAGGGCGCTAAGTATATGCATAGTTGGCACCTAATAGAAGTTTAGGAGTTAGGAGACTTAATACTTTAACTAGGAAGATTCCTTACAGAAGAATGCTTAGATAGATAATAGTGGTGGGAGTGCCTAGAGAATATGTATCTATAGTATATTAAGGAAAAGAAACGAACTAAGTATTGGCTATAGAGGGACTAAGTATAATTAAAATCTAGTAGCCAGTAGTTAGGAAAAGCGGAGGCCTATAGGACTAGAGGGAGCTAGTGGTAGAGCCTTAGACCCTTAAAGGAATTATAGGTTAATACCTAAATCGATAAGTTAATTAGCAAGATTAAAAGTTTGAAGCACTAGTAGAGTAATAAGAAACTATATATTATTAGCAGCAGTTAAAAGGATGGGGTTACTACACAGATAAAAAGAATACCTATACCTGCTAATAATGATTTTAGGAGATCTAATAGCCTATAGAAGAGGCATTATTAATCTTAAAACAGGACTAATTTAGTTAACTATTAAAGGGAGATAAATTAAGATGTTATTTAATATCCTACTATTAGGGAAGGATAAGGCGATATTAGGAATGCCTTAGTTATAGAAATATAATCTAAAGATTGATTAGGTTATAGGTTAGGTTAATTTTAGGGATATATAATAACATAAAATGCAATAAGCTACTAAAATGGTATAGTACTAGGTTAGAGTAATATATAAAGAGACTAAGCAAGGCTTAAGTTATATACTAAAGAGATACTATAAGTATGGTAAAAAGTTATAGAGCCTAGAAAGTAAAAAGCTGTTAGAATATACAGCATGGGACTATAAGATAGAGTTAGAACTAGAAATAAGTCTAAAGTTCTTCCTAATTTATAAGCTTACTAAAACTAAGTTAGTAGCGCTTAAAGAGTTTGTTTAGAAAAACCTGTAAAAGGGATATATTAGACTATCGCAGTTATTAGCAGGATATCCAGTGTTGTTTATCCTAAAGAAAAATAGAAAACTTAGGATGTGTATTAACTATAGTTAAACAGCATTATAAGAAAGGATAGGTATCCTTTACCCTTAATTAGTAAAATCTAAGATAGGATAGGCAATATGTAAATCTTTATAAAGATAGATCTAAGATGGGCGTATAACTAGATTAGGATTAAGGAAGGCAATAAATAGAAGGCAGCCTTTAGGTTAAAGAAAGGACTATATAAGCCATTAGTAATGCAGTTTGGACTTATAAATATACTAGTAACGTTCTAAAAGCGAATTAATAGTGTATTAGGAGAACACCTTAATAAATTTGTTATAGTATACTTTGACAATATTATTATCTACTTAATAAGTAAGGAGGAGTATAGAGTAGGTCTTAAAGAGACTATAAGAAGAAAAGATGCCAGTAGCAATTAAGAAATGTAAGTTCTTTACCAGGAAAACCGATTTTATAGAATTTATTATTAAACTAGGTAAGATTAGTATGGACCTAAAGAAAGTAGAAGCTATAGTAAGTTAGTAAGAACTAGAGAACGTTATGCAGTTAAGATTATTTTTAGGGGTTTGTAACTACTATAGGAGGTTTATAGCACAGTAGTTAAAGAATATTAAGCTGTTTATAAGACTTATAAAGAAGGAGGAACTATGGACATAGGGCAATAAATAGAGGAAGCTGTTTAAGAAACTTAAGGAGTTATTTACCCAGAATCTAGTCCTTAAGATCTATTAACCAAAGTTAGACACAGTTATGGAAATAGATGCATTAGACTTCGCACTAGGAGCATACCTACTATAGAAGCATCTGGATGGATGGTACCTAGTAGCATACTACAGTTAAAAAATAACACCACTAGAACTAAACTATAATATCTATAACGAGGAGTTGCTGGGTATAGTTATAGCACTTAAGAAATAAAGAGCATTCTTGCAAGGCGTAGAGAAGCTATTTATAGTTAAAATGGATTATAAGAACCTAACGGGGTTCCTAATAATAAAGGAACTTAATTACAGATAGGTTAAATAGGCGGAAATGCTTATAAAATATTATTTTGAAATTTAGTATACTAAGGGTACTAAAAATATAAGAGTAGACGCACTTAGTAGGAAGGCAGAGTTGTAAAACGATGAAGTACTATTAGGCGCTATGTTAAGGAAGGACGAAGACGGATTAATTAGGTATAATTATCCAAAACTAGCGGCTACAATAGAAGGACTAGAATAAGTTTATAAAATACTAGAGAGTAAATAGTTATAAAGGATCTAGGAAGTATAAAAAGAAGATCTAGGATATAAGGACTATATTAATAGAGAAGCGATATATATTCTAAAGTTAATAGCAAAAGAGTTTATTAGGGAATTCTATAAGGGAATAACGTAGGGACATAATAGAGCTATAGGCTTAGTATTAAGACTTTAAGAAGAATATATTATTAATGGAATTTAGAGCCTAGCAAGACAAACCACTAAGGAATGTCTAGATTGCTAAAGAAATAAACTAATGAGATATAAGCTATATAGAGGGCTATAACCTATTAAAACACCAGAAAGACTATGGGAGGTTATATTATAGGACTTTATTATAAAGTTACTAAAGTTAAAGGACCCTATTACTGGATAGGATTATGACGCAATCCTTATAATAGTAGATAAGTTAACTAAGTAGGGCTACTTTATAGCATGCATAGAAGAAATCTTAGTAGAAGATATAGCTAGAATCTATATTAAAGAAGTGTTTGTAAGATATAGAGCACTAACAAAGATTATATTAAATAGAGATCTAAGATTTATAGTAGCATTCTAGGAGGTATTCTTAGTAGAATAAGGGGTTTAAGTAGCAATATTAATAGCATATAACCTATAGACAGATGGTTAAACGGAGAGACTAAACTAAATATTGGAGCAGTATTTAAGGCATTATATTAATCACGCATAGAATAATTGGGTATCGTTACTACCAGTTATATAGTTTGCGTATAATGCAACACTATAGGAAGGGATAGGCATATTACCTTTTAAGGCAAATTATAGATATAAGCTAAGAATATTATTATCGCCACAATAAGTAAAGAATAGAGAACTTGATAAATCTTTATGCATACCTTAAGGAAACAGCTAAACTAGTATAAGAAAAAATGAAAAGGTACTATAATGCTAAAAGATCTAAGGGACTAGATCCTAAGGAGGGAGATAAAGTATAGCTACTACACAAAATTTTTAAGAGTTAACGACTAAGTAAGAAATTGGACTATATTAAGTTAAGACCATTTACGGTTAAAGCAAAGATCTTAAAAGTTACGTATAGACTTAACTTACTAGAGAAAATGAAGATCTACCCTATATAGCATATTACAATATTAAAACTAGTATATAGAAATATTAAACTACTAGTTTATAAGGTAGACACGTATAGAGGACAAGAGGAAGATAAATAGGAAGTTTTAAAAATTATTAATTATGAGGATATTAATAATAAAACATAGTATAAAGTTAAGTGGATAGGTTATAAGGAGACTACCTAGGAGCTATTAGATAACTTAAAGAACGCTATAAGAAAGGTATAGGAGTATTAGAAGAAAATGGGTTAGGAAGTATTAATAAAAAAGAATTGCTAAAGAATGAGTTACCTAAAGGGGACCTAAAAGGAGCACCTACTAAGGTATTTAAAGTTGTTTCCCTCTCTATTAGAGGAGAATCTATTTTTTTGTTACTAAGTTCCTATAAACCTTATTCTATAAGTTTCTATTCCTTAAAATATACCTTTTGTTACGGACAGCTTAAGTATAATGTTACAACTACTTAGAGAGGAGTTGGAAGAAGCTAGTTGGTTAATAAGGACACGGTTTAGGATAGATCCAGTGGAGCTATATAATAAGGAATGGTAGCTAAGATTACGGGATGTAATCTATATAGAGTATATAGAGCACATATACCTTACGGAGCGAAGGGATTTCTTAGGCGTACTGTTACGGACAGCTTAAGTACGATGTTACAACTACTTGGAGAAGAGTCGGAGGAAGCTAGTTGGTTAATATAGGCACGGTCCAGGATGGATCCGGTAGAACTATATGACGAGGAATAGTAGCCGAGGTCACGTGATGTGATCTATATAATCTATATAATCTATATAATCTGTAACAGAGTAGACAGAGCACACGTACCTTACAGAGCGAAGGGATTTCTTAGGCGTATAGTTGTGTATTTAAAGGACCATAGTCCCTACCCAGATAGTTCTCTCTTTGTAGTAAATCTTAGAATATAATTAGAGTTAATCTATTAGGCAACCACTCCACCAGTTATTATTATGTTGTTAATTTGTTCTTACCTATATACCTAGCCTAATAACAGGACCCACCGTAGTTCCTACTACAAGGTTCCGTTACACATTCACTACTAAGGTTATAGTATTGAATAAGATCAAACAATATGCCACCTAAAGCACTAGTCACAACGGCGTTAATAACAGCCACAACCTCAGAACTAGGAGACATTAGTATAGCAGATATGGACTCTTAAGTGGTTACGCAAGGTTAGTTATAGGAAATGGTTAATCACTTATAAGACAATAATAGGATACTTAAAGAACGTATTAATAGAATTAGAGCAGCGAAAATTAAACTACCGTCAATTAAACAATTCTTAGGAGAGAAGTTAAAGCTTAAGGGATTTCTTATATAAATGCACTTTAAGGTAATGCAGGAAGAAGCGAAGTTAGCAACACTATTAGATTAAGTAGCCTATGCAGAATTGTTCCTAACGGGGAGGGTACTTAAGTGGTTTAAACCTTACCTCATAGAAATACAGGCTAATGGCATAACAACTATAAACCAGGACGTACGGTATATATTTACCAGTTGGAACAGGTTCGTAGAACAACTAATGCAGATGTTTAGAGACCTAGAGGCCATAACTATAGCGGAACAAAAGCTTCAGAACTTAGTACAACGCACTTTAGTAATTAAGTATATAACGCAGTTTCAAACACTAGCTATGTAGGTTAAGTGGAACAATAGGGCGCTTATGGTATAGTATAAGCAAGAACTTAAGGCTAAAGTCTAGGACGCAATCATCCTAATAGAAGATGCGGATACTTTAAGAGAGTTAATAGACCAGTTAATAAAGATTAATAATAGGATCTATTAAAGGGAACAAGCTAAGAGAGGGCAAGACAGAGTTCTATAGTTATATAAAGCGCAGAGTACGCAACAACAGATGCAGAATTAAAAACTATAAAATAGCGCAGAGCCAATGGACCTAAGTGGTACTAAAGAAACCTAAAGATGGGGAAAGAAACCATGGAAACTTAGAGGTTAAGAATTAAGTAATTAAAGGACCTAGGAGTAGAGGCTAAACTAGGAATCTCAGCAGCAGAAGACGTTTAGGCGGACTCCACAGCAAGAAAAATGGTTTAAAAATAGGGCTTGTATAAATTGCGGAAAATAAGGTTATTTTGCCAAAGACTACAGAGGTGGTTAGAGTAACTATACGGTAAAGGGAACCCAACTAGTAGGAGACACGTATGTATAAAGGGATAACGGTGCACTGTAAGGAACAAAAGAGTGTTTAATTAACAGTTTTGCGTATTATTACAATAACGCATACCAAATTTATAAGGACGCTAAGTACGGCGTAAGCTATTAGCTATAGGAGCCATTCTTATCTAAGTTTAGAGGAACTAACGAACTAGCTCATAGATTGGATATTAAAGACAATAAGTTTAATATAGGCGAAGCATTTACTAACAATAAGGCAATAAAGGCAGCTTACTAGGAGCATATAGACCTTAGAGAAGTTAAAATAGAAGTAGAGACTAAGACCATTATAGAATAGGGTTTAGTAACGGGTATTGCGACACCATTAGATACAATTTCCATCGCTTTATAAGATAATAGGAGTAATATTTAAAAGAAACTAAGTAAGCAGACAACTACTAGTGCTAGCTTATTACTTAATAAAGGCAAAAGGCTATAGGCTTAAGATTTTTAAGAAGAGATAAGAGAAGCTTAAGATTTTTAAGATAAGATAAGATATACCTAAGGACCTACAACAGACGAAAACCGATGGGAAAGGGCAGCTACTTAGTTTACAGACAAATGAATAAGTATAGGACGCAAGTTTAAGAACTACAAGTTTGGGGAACGAATAAAAACGTTAATAATTCTAAATAAATATAGTGTTTAGCCTAAAGATTAAACAGTTAATACTAGGATTAAAAAGTAAGATAACTATAAAGATCTAGCTGTAAGACATAGAAAATAAGAAACTATAGATAAGTTTAGGATAAGAATTATTGTATAGTAAGAGTAAAAGCTAGATAAGAGGTTAGTAATGCTAGGTTATATAAGGGACAGAGCACCTATACAAAGAGTTATTAATAGGCTAAGTGCAGGGACACCTAGGGTAAAGTGGTTAGATAAATTAGAATAAGAAGAGGATCTAGACATCCTAACCAGGTTTAAAGAAAGATATACTAAAGGATATTACAATGCAGTGATAACAAGGTACTTTCTAATAGATAAACCATACACACTAAACTAGTTATACGGAAAGTGGTATAGGCAACAACACAACGATAAATAGGAAGACTTTTATATATAGCTAGATAAGAAAGTTGTCTAAGACTAACCCATTACAGAGAAACGCATAAGTCACATTAAGGGAGCATTAATTATAATGTTAAGGAACCTAGAAGAAGGATCTAGGGACTAGAGAAGTAAGTAATAAATCTTAGTACCCATAGCAGAGATACCAGTGGTTAGGTTAACTAGGTATAGATTTAAACTTAAGGATAAAGACAAACTAAGAGTTAACCTAAAATATATAGCGTATTATACACTATTATAGATAGCTTGTGTGGATAATATATGCAATATATATAGAGCACCAAAAGATAAGAACTGGAAGTACCTAGTAAGAATATATTAGGCACTAGAGGAAAAGCAGTTTAGAAATGCTAAGTATATACATAAATAGTACCTAGTAGAAGTACAAGGTTAAGGGGACTTAATACTTTAACTAGGAAGATTCCTTACAGAAGAATGCCTAGACGGATAATAGTGGTGGGAGTGCTTAGAGAATACTTATCTATGGTATATAGAGGAAAAGAAATGAACTAAGTATTGGCCTAAGTTAGACTAAGTACAGGCAGGATCTAGTAGCCAACAATTGGGAAAAGGGGAGGCGTATAGGACTAGAGGGAACTAGTATTAGAGCCTTAGACCCTTAAAGGAATTTAAGAACAACACCTAAATTTATAAGTTAAATGGCAAGATTAGCAGTTTAAAGTGTTAGTAGATAGTAAAGTAACTAGGAACCACATATTACTAAAGGCAGTAAAAAGGATAGGGTTACTATATAGATAAAAGAAACACCTATATCCACTTATAACAATTTTAGGAGATTAGATAGCCTATAGAGGAGGTATTATTAATCTTAAAACAGGACCTATTCAGTTAACTATTAAAGGAAGACCAGTTAGAATGTCTTTTAATATCCTACTATTAGGACAGGACGAGGTGATACTAGAAATACCTTAGTTATAGGAGTATAATCTAAAGATTAATTGGGTTACAGGTTAGGTCAATATTAAGAATACTTAACGGCATAAAGTGCGATAGTAAACCAAGTTGGTATAGTACCAAGTTAGAGCAATATATAAAGAGACTAAGTAAGGCTTAAGTTATATACCAAAGAGATACCATAAGTACGGTAAAAAGTTATAGTTATTGGAAAGTAAAAAGCTGTTAGAATATACAGCATAGGACTATAAAATAGAATTAGAAGAAGGAATAAGTCTAAAGTTCTTTCCAATCTATAAGCTTACTAAAATAGAGTTAGTAGCGCTTAAGGAGTTTATCCAGGAGAACTTACGTAAGGGATACATTAGACCGTTATAGTTATTAGTAGGATATCCAGTATTGTTTATCCTAAAGAAAAACGGAAAACTTAGGATGTGTATAAACTATAGATAGTTAAATAGCATCATTAGGAAGGATAGGTATTCTTTACCCTTAATTAGCAAGATCTAAGACAGGATAGGCAATGTAAAGATCTTTACAAAGATAGATCTAAGATAGGCGTACCATTAGATTAGGATTAAGAAAGGCAACGAATAGAAAGTAGCCTTTAGGTCAAAGAAAGGACTATATAAACTATTAGTTATACAATTCGGGCTTATAAACGCACTAGCAATATTCTAAAAGCGAATTAATAGTGTATTAGGAGAATACCTTAATAAGTTTATTATAGTATATCTTAACAACATTATTATCTACTTAGAGAATAAGGAAGAATATAGAGAATACATTAAATGGGTCTTAAAGAGACTACAGAAAGAATAGATGCTAGTAGTAATTAAGAAATACGAGTTCTTTACAAGGAAAACCAATTTTATAGGATTTATTATTAAGCTAAGAAAGATTAGTATGGACCTAAAGAAAGTTAAAGCTATAGTAAGTTAGCAAGAACTAGAGAACGTTATGCAGTTAAGGTTATTTCTAGGGTTTTGCAATTACTATAGGAGGTTTATAGCATAGTGGTTAAAAAGTATTAAGCCATTTATAAGGCTAACAAAGAAAGAGGAACTGTGGGTTTGGGGTAGTAAGCAAAAGAAGCTGTTTTAGAAACTTAAAGAGTTGTTTACCTAAGAACCAGTCCTCAAGATCTATTAACCAAAGTTAGAAACGGTTGTTAAGACAAATATATTAGACTTTATACTAAGAGCATGCTTGCTATAGAAGCACCAGGACGCATAGCATCCAGTAGCGTACTATAGTCGAAAAATAACACTACCAGAGTTAAACTATAACATCTACAACAAGGAGTTATTAGGTATAGTTATAGCACTTAAGAAATAAAAAGCATTTTTATAAGGCACAGAGAAACCATTTATGGTTAAGACAGACTATAAGAACCTTATAGGATTCCTAATAATAAAGGAACTCAACCAAAGATAGGTTAAATAGGCGGAAATGCTTATAGAGTACTATTTCAAAATTTAATATACCAAGGGTACAGACAATGCATAAGCAGACGCTCTAAGCAGAAAGGCTAAACTATAAAGTAATAAAAAGCCATTAGGAGCTTTATTGCGAAAGAATCAAGACGGATTAATTAGGTATAATTATCTAAAGATCGCAGCAACTAAGGAAAGTTAAGTCCATAAATCACTAGAGAGTAATTGGACATAAAAGATCTAAAAAGCATAGGTAGAGGATCCAGACTTAAAGCAATACAAAAACAGAGAAGCAACATATATGCCTAAGTCTATTATAGAAGAATTTGTTAAGGAATTCCACAAGGAAATAATATAAGGATATAACAGGTCTACAGGACTAGTGTTAAGGCTTTAAGAGGAGTATATTATTTAAGAAATCTAGGGACTAGCAAGACAAGTTATAAAGGAATATCTAGATTGCCAAAGGAACAAACTAATAAGGCATAAGCCATATAGAGGGCTACAACCTATTAAAGTACCAGGAAGACTATGGGAGGTTATATTATAGGACTTTATTATTAAACTACCAAAGTTAAGAGATCCTATTACAGGACAAGATCATAACACGATTTTAGTAATAGTAGATAAGCTAACAAAGTAGGGATACTTTATAGCATGCACTAAAGAGATATTAGTAGAAGATATCGCTAAAATCTATATAAAGGAAGTATTTATAAGACACGGAGCACTAAATAAGATTATATTAGACAGAGATCTAAGATTTATAGCAGCATTTTAGGAAGTGTTTCTGGCAGAACAAGGAGTTCGCGCAGTAATATCTATAGCATATTATCCACAGACGGACAGATAAACGGAAAGACTAAACTAGACACTAGAGTTGTATCTAAGGCATTATATTAATCACGCACAGAATAATTAGGTATTATTATTACCAGTTACACAGTTTGCATATAATACAACACTATAAGAAGGAATGGGGACATTACTATTTAAGGCGAATTACGGGTATAAACTAAGAACGTCGTTATCGCCATATTAAGCAAAAAAGATAAGTAGCACAGCTAAACAAAGAATGGAGATGTTAATGAATCTTTATATAGACCTTACGGAAACAGTTAAGCTAGTACAGCAAAGGATAAAAAGGTACTATAATACTAAGAGATCTAAGGGACCAGATCTTAAGGAGGGAGATAAAGTGTAGCTACTATACAAAAATTTTAAGAGTTAACGACTAAGCAAGAAATTGGACTATATTAGACTAGGACCTTTTAAAGTTAAGTAAAGAATTTTATTAGTTATGTATAAGTTAAACCTACTAGCTAAAATGAAAATCTACCCTATATAATATATCGCGATGCTAAAACCAGTATATAGGGATATTAAGCTACTAGTCTATAAGGCAGACACGTATAGAGGATAAGAGGAAGATAAATAGCAAGTTTTAAAGATCATCAGTTATAAGGATGTAGATAATAAAACGTGGTATAAAGTAAAGTGGATAGGCTATAGTGAGACTACCTAGGAACCACTAAGCAACCTAAAAAACGCTATAGGAAAGGTATAGGAGTATTAGAAGAAAGTAGGTCAGGTAATATTAATAAGAAAGAATCGCCAAAGAATAAGTTACCTAAGGGGGACCTAAGAGAAGCAATTGCTGAGCTACTTAGAGTTGTTTCCCTTATAGGAGGAGAGCTAGTCCTTTTATCACCTAGCTTGTTAAGACCCTATTAAACCAGTTTCTACTCCTTAAAATAAACCTTCTTACGTATACGTTTAAGACGTTAAAGACAAGCATAAGCCAGACGTTAAGCTTTAAGGATATATGTAGACTCTTCTAAGACACGTTAAACCTCAAGCAGCGCAGAGGCTAGTTTACTATTAAGCTTCGCAGTAGTAGATTAAACACGAGACCCTATAATAGATTACTTAGGGAACCTAAAGACTATTAAGAGTTATAGGACGCGCACATTTAGCGTTAGAGATAGAGCGGACGTCGCAAGACAATTAAACGTTTGCTTTAATGCACTCCGAATAAGAGGACGGTTGTTAAGACAAAGGGCTCGCTAGCGCAATATAGACCAACCCCTCTTTTACATAGCAAGAATATGGAGACGGCATTATCTCACCCAGAGACAAGATTGCAGCAATGGTGCAAGACCGGCGAGCTATAGAAGAAGAAGAAGAGGCTTTAGGTATAATAAGTAAGGATATTAACCAGATTAATTAGACGGATATTATACCTCTAGTAGATAACTTGGAGATGTTAGAAATCTTTAAGGACGAAGATAAAGAGGAGGGAGATGGTATTACGGACAGCTTAAGTACAATATTACGACTACTTAGAGAAGAGTTGGAGGAAGCTAGTTGGTTAATATAGGTACGGTCTAGGATAGATCTGGTGGAACCATGTGACGAGGAATAGTAGCTGAGGTTATATAATGTAATCTGTGTAATCTATATAATCTGTGTAATCTATATAATCTGTGTAATCTATAATAGAGTAGACAGAGTATACGTACCTTACGGAGCGAAGGGATTTCTTAGGCATATGGTTGTGTATTTAAAGGACCACAGTCCCTACCCAGATAGTTCTCTCTTCGTAGTGAATCTTAGAATATAATTGGAGTTAATCTGTTGGGCAACTACTCCACCAGTTATTATTACGTTGTTAATTTGTTCTTACCTATATACCCAGCCTAATAATAGGACCCACCGTAGTTCCTGCTACAAGGTTCCGTTACATGTATAGTTGTGTATTTAAAGGACCATAGTCCCTACCTAGATAGTTCTCTCTTTATAGTAAATCTTAGAATATAATTAGAGTTAATCTGTTAGGCAACCACTCCACTAGTTATTATTATGTTATTAACTTATTGTTCTTACCTATATACCTAGCCCATTAATAAGTCCACTATAGTACCCCTACAAGGCTCTATTACATATTTATTACTAAGGTTACGGTATTAAACACTAAGAAGTTAAATAACATGCTACTAAAAGCACTAGTTATAACTACGGCAGCAACGACCTCAGGGTTAGGAGACACTAGTATAGCAGGTACTAACTTATAGATGGTTACGCGAGGATAGTTATAAAAGATGGTTAATTAATTGTTAGACAATAACAGGATACTTAAAGAACATATTAACAGCATCGGAGCAGTAAAGGTTAAGTTACCATTAATTAAACGGTTCTTAGGGGAAAGGTTAAAACTTAAAGGGTTCCTTATATAAATGCACTTTAAGGTAATGCAGAAAGGGGTAAAGTTAGCAACACCTATAGACCAAGTGGCGTATGCAGGATTGTTCTTAACAGGAAGAGCACTTAAGTGGTTTAAACCTTACCTTACCAAGATACAAGTAAACAGAATGTTAACTGCTAATTAGGATATACGGTATATGTTTACCAGCTAGAATAGGTTTATAGAGAGGTTAATATAGATATTTAGTAATCTAGAGGTATTAACTACAGCAGAATATAAACTTTAGAACCTAGCATAATAAACTTTAGCAATTAAGTATACGACACAGTTTTAGATACTTATAATATAGGTTAAGTGGAATAATAAGGCGCTTATGGCATAGTATAAATAAGGACTTAAGGCTAAGGTCTAGGACGCAATTATTCTAATAGAAGATGCGGATACTCTAAGAGATTTAATAGATTAAGCAATAAAGATTAATAATAGGATCTATTAAAGGGAACAAGCTAAGAAAGGGTAAGATAGAGTTCTATAGTTGTATAAGGCGCAGAGTACGTAACAACAGACGTAGAGTTAAAAACTATAGAATGGCGCAGAGCTAATAGACCTAAGTGGTACTAAAGAATCCAAAAGGTGGATAAAGAAACTATAAAAGCCTAGAGGTTAAAGATTAAGTAATTATAGGACCTAGGAGCAGAGGCTAAACTAGGGATCTTAGTAGCAGAAGACATTTAGGCGAACTCTATAATAAAAAGAATAGTTTAAAAATGGAGCTTATATAAATTATGGAAAGAAAGGTTATTTTGCTAAAGACTATAGAGGTAGTTAGAGCAACTACGTAGTAAAAGGCATAAGGTTGTTAGAGTATAATAACGCAAATGTAGAAGCATTTCGCGGGACTAAGGAGTGTTTAATTAAACACTTCGCGTTTTGTTATAATAACGCATACTAAATTTATAAGGACGCTAAGTATGGCGTAAGCTATTAGCTATAAGAGCCAGAGTTAAAAGAACTTAAAGGAACCAGAGAGTTAGATAAAAAATAGGATTAACTCTATAAGCTAGATTGAGATATCACAATAATATATAGATAAAGATTAGTAATAATGACAATAGAGTTAGAGTACTTATTAATTAATAGTAATAAGGAAGAAAAAGAGGCTAACTGGGAGCACTTAAACCTTAATAATGCAATAGAAGTAGAGATTAAGACCTTTATAGAATAAGGATTGATAACGGACATAATAACACCATTAGATATAACATCCATTGCTTTATAAGATAAAAGAAGCAATGTTTAGAAGAAACTAGGCAAGTAGATAACTGCTAGTACTAGCTCATTACTTAATAAAGGCAAAAGGCTATAGGCTTAAGATTCTTATAACAAGATAAAAGACGCTTAAGATTCTTAAGACAAGATGAAACATACCTAAGATTTATAAGAAGTAATAAGGAAGGCTTAAGCACCCATAACGGATGAAAACTAATGGGAAAGAGTAAAGGCTTAGTTTAAAGGCAAATAAATAAGTATAGGACGCAAGTTTAAGAACTATAAGTTTAGGGAATAAGTAAGAACGTCTATTCCAAGTAAACGCAGTGTTTAGCTTAAAGATTGAAAAGGTAATACCGGGATAAAGAAGCAAGAGGACTTTAAAGATCTAGCTACAAGACGCAGAAAACAAGAAACTATAGATAAGTTTAGGTTAAGAATTATCGTATAGCAAGAACAGAAACTAGATAAAAGATCTAGCATGCTAGGTCGTATAAGGGACAGAGCACCTATACAAAGAGTTATTAATAGGCCTAAGGCAGGGACGCCTAGAGCAAAGTAGTTAAATAAACTAGAATAGGAAGAAGATTTAGGAATTCCAACTAGGTTTAAAGAAAGACACACTAAAGGATGTTATAACGCAGTAATAACAAGGTACTTTCTAATAGACAGACCATACACACTAAACTAGTTATATGGAAAGTGGTATAGGCAACAATATAATGATAAATAGGAAGATTTCTATATATAGCTAGATAAAAAAGTTGTCTAAGACTAACTTATTACGGAGAAACACATGAATTATATTAAAGGAGCGTTAATTATAATAATAAGGAACCTAGAAGAAGGATCTAGGGACTAGAGAAGTAAGTAATAAATCTTAGTACCCATAATAGAGATACTAGAGGTCAGATTAACATAGTATAGGTTTAAACTTAAAGATAAAGATAAGCTAAGAGTTAACCCAAAACACTTAGCGTATTATACACTATTGTGGATAGCTTATGTGGATAACACGTGTAACATATATAGAGCACCTAAAGATAAAAATTAGAAGTACCTAGTAAGGATATATTAGGCACCCAAGGAAAGGCAGTTTAGAGACGCTAAGTATATACATAGATGGCACCCAGTAGAAGTGTAAAGCTAAGGGGACTTAATACTTTAACCAGGAAGATTCCTTATAGAAAAATACCTAGACGGATAACAGTGGTAGGAGTGCTTAGAGAATACTTGTCTATGGCATATAGAGGAAAAGAAAAGAACTAAGTATTAGCCTAGGATGGACTAAGTATAAGTAGGATCTAGTAGCTAATAGTTGGGAAAAGGGGAGGCCTATAGGACCAGAGGGAACCAGTAATAAAGCCTTAAACCCTTAAAGGAATTTAAGGATAATACCTAAATTTATAAGTCTAATAACAAGATTAGCAGTTTAAAGCGTTAATAGATAGTGGAGTAATAAGAAACCATATATTACTAATAGCAGTAAAAAGAATGGGGTTACTATATAGGCAAAAGCAACACCTATATCTATTTATAATAATTTTAGGAGATTAGATAGCCTATAGAGGAGGCATTATTAATCTTAAAACAGGACCTATTTAGTTAACTCTTAAAGGGAGACAGGTTAATATGTCTTTTAATATCCTACTGTTAGGAAAGGATAAGGTAATACTAGGAATGCCTTAGTTACAGAAGTACAATCTAAAGTTTAATTGGGTTATAGGTTAGGTTAATATTAGAGATACTTAATAATATAAAGATCGATAGTAAACCAAGTTGGTATGGTACTAGGTTAGAGCAATATATAAAGAGACTAAGCGAAGCTTAAGTTATGTACTAAAGAGATACCACAAGTATGGTAAAAAGTTATGGTTACCAGAAAGTAAAAAGCTGTTAGAGTATATAGTATGGGACTATAAAATAGAGTTGGAACTAGGAATAAGTCTAAAGTTCTTTTTAACCTATAAGCTTACTGAAACCGAGTTAGTAGCGCTTAAGGAGTTTGTCTAGGAGAACTTATAAAAGGGATATATTAGACCGTTATAGTTATTAGCAGGATATCTAGTATTGTTCATCCTAAAGAAAAATGGAAAACTTAGGATATATATAGACTATAGACAGTTAAACAGCATTACTAGAAAGGATAGGTATCCTTTACCCTTAATTAGCAAAATCTAAGACAGGATAGGCAACGTAAAGATCTTTATAAAGATAGATCTAATGTAGGCGTACTATCAGATTAGGATTAAGGAAGGCGATAAGTGGAAAGCAGCCTTTAGGTTAAAGGAAGGACTGTATAAACCGCTAGTTATGCAATTTAGGCTTATAAACGCACCAGCAACGTTCTAGAAGCGAATTAATAGTGTATTAGGAGAACACCTTAATGAGTTTGTTATGGTATACCTTAATAACATTATTATCTACTTAACGAGTGAGGAAGAACATGGAGAATATATTAAGTAGGTTTTAAAGAGACTATAAGAAGAACAGATGCTAGTAGCAATTAAGAAATGTGAGTTTTTTACTAGGAAGACCGATTTTATAGGATTTATTATTAAACTAGGAAAGATTAGTATGGACCTAAAGAAAGTTAAACCTATAGTAAATTGGCAAGAACCGGAAAACGTTATATAGTTAAAGTTATTTTTAGGATTTTGTAATTACTATAGGAGGTTTATAGCACAGTGGTTAAAGAATGTTAAGCTATTTACTAGGCTAATAAAGAAGGAGGAACTGTGGGTTTAGGTAAAAGAGTAAAGAAAACTGTTTAAAGAACTAAAGGAGTTATTTACCTAGAAATCAATCCTTAAGATCTACCAACCAAAGTTAGAAATGGTTATTAAGATAAATATATTAGACTTTGCACTAGGAGCATACTTACTATAGAAGCATTAGGATATATAGCATCTAGTAGCATATTACAGTTAAAAGATAACACCACTAGAGTTAAACTATGACATTTACAACAAGGAGTTATTAGGTATAGTTATAGCATTTAAGGAATAGAGAGCATTCTTATAAGGCATAGAGAAACTATTTATAGTTAAAACGGACTATAAAAACCTTATAGGATTCCTAACAATAAAGGAACTCAATAAAAGACAGGTTAGATAGGCGGAAATGCTTATAAAATATCATTTTAAAATTCAGTATACTAAGGGTACTAAAAACGCAAGAGTAGACGCACTTAGTAGGAAGGCGAAGTTGCAAAACGGAGAAAAGCCATTAGGGGCTTTACTGCGAAAAGATTAAGACGGATTAATTAGGTACAATTATCTAAAAATCACAGCAAATAGAGAAAGTTAAGCTTATAAATCACCTAAGAGTGATTAGACGCAAAAGATCTAAGATATATAGGTAGAGGATCTAGATATAGAATAGTACGAAAATTGAGAAGCAACTTACGTTCCAAGGTCTATTATAAAAGAGTTTATTAAGTTATTCTATAGGGGACTAACTTAAGGACACAACGGAGCTATAGGCTTAGTATTAAGACTTTAAGAAGAGTATATTGTTTAAGGAATCTAGGGACTAGTAAGACAAGTTATAAAGAAATATCCAGATTGCTAGAGGAATAAACTAATAAGGCATAAGCTGTATGGAAGGCTATAATCTGTTAAAGTACTAGAAAGACTATAGAAAGTCATATTATAGGACTTTATTGTTAAGTTATTAAAGTTAAAAGATCCTATTAGCGGACAAGATTATAACACGATTTTAGTAATAGTGGATAAGCTTATAAAGTGGGGATACTTTATAGCTTGTATAGAAGAAATGTTAGTAGAAGATATTACTAGAATCTATATTAAGGAAGTGTTTATAAGATATAGAGTACTAAGTAAGATTATATTAGACAGAGATCTAAGATTTATAGCAGTATTTTAGGAAGTATTTCTAGCAGAATAAGGGGTTTACATAGTAACCTTAACAGCGTATTATCCGCAGACGGACGGATAAACGGAATAATTAAATTAGACACTAGAACAGTATCTAAGACATTATATTAATTACGCATAGAATAATTAGGTATTGCTATTACCAGTTATACAGTTTACATATAATGTAACACTATAAGAAGAAATAGGAATATTACCATTTAAGGCGAATTACGGATACGAACTAAGAACATCGTTATCGCCACATTAAGTAAAGAAAATAAGTAGCACAGCTAAAGAAAGAATAGAGACGCTAATAAATCTTTATAATTACCTTAAAGAAATAGCAAAGATGGTATAAGAAAGAATAAAAAGGTACTATAATGCTAAGAGATCTAAGGGGCCAGATCTTAAGGAGGGAGATAAAGTATGGCTACTATATAAAAATTTCAAGAGTTAACGACTAAGTAAGAAGTTGGACTACGTTAGACTAGGACCTTTTAAAATTACATAGAGAATTTTATTAGTTATGTTTAAGTTAAACCTACTAGCTAAAATAAAGATCTACCCTATACAGCACATTGCAATACTAGAGCTAGCATATGGAAATATTAAGCCACTAGTCTATAAAGTAGACACGTATAGAGGATAGGAAGAAGATAAATGGCAAGTTTTAAAGATTATTAGTTATAAGGACGTAGATAATAAAACATAGTATAAAGTAAAGTGGATAGGCTATAGTAAGACTACCTGGGAACTACTAAGTAACTTAGAGAATGCTATAGGAAAGGTATAGGAGTATCGGAAGAAAGCAGGTTAGGGAGTATTAAAAAAGGATTGCCAAAGGACAAGTTACCTAAGGGGAACCCAGGAAGAGCAACTGCCATATTACTTAGAGTTATTTTCTTCTTTAGAGACGCTACTCTTTTATTACCTAGCTTAGATAAACCCTATTAAATAAGCTTCCACTCCTTAGAACAAACCTTTTTATACACCTTCTTAAGGCGAAGAAGACGCGCTAAGGTAGACAAGTATACCTTATAAGTAGCATAAGTATGCTAAAGCTCCGCGAGGGAGGCCGAAAGCTTATTGTTAAGTTTTATAGCAGTAGATTAAACATAAGACCCTATAATAAGTTACTTAGGGAACCTAAAGACTGTTAAGAGTTATAGGACGCGTATACTTAGCGTTAGAAATAGAGCGAACGTTATAGGACAATTAAACATTTGCTTTAGTGCACTCTAAGTAAAAAGATGGTTGTTAAGATAAAGGACTCGCCAGCATAACACAAACTAACCCCTTTTTCGCACAACAAGAATATAGAGATAGTATAATCTCACCCAGCAACAGTATAGCCGTTATGGTATGAGCACGTTAAGCAGTAGAAGAAGAAGAAGATACTTTAGGTATAATAAGTAAGAATATTAACCAAATTAATTAAACGGACATTATACCTCTAGTGGATAACTTAGAGATATTAGGAATCTTTAAGGACAAAAATAAAAAGAAGGGAGATGGTGTTACGGACAGCTTAAGTATAATGTTATAACTACTTAGAGAGGATTTGGAAGAAGCTAGTTAGTTAATAAGGGCACGGTCTAGGATAGATCTAGTGGAGCTATGTGATAAGGAATAGTAGCTAAGGTTATAGGATGTAATCTATATAATCTATATAATCTGTATAATCTGTATAGAGTATATAGAGCATACATACCTTACGGAGCGAAGGGATTTCTTAGGCGTACGGTTGTGTATTTAAAGGACCATAGTCCCTACCTAGATAGTTCTCCCTTCATAGTAAATCTTAGAATATAATTAGAGTTAATCTGTTGGGCAACTACTCCACCAGTTATTATTACGTTGTTGACTTATTGTTCTTACCTATATACTTAGCCCATTAACAAGTCCACCGTAGTACCCCTATAAGGCTCTGTTACATCTTTTTACATACCTTTTTAAGATAAAGTAGATAAGCGGATGTAGTAATATAAAATTCTAAAGTATATTACTTAGTGTTATAAGAACGCTCTAGCTTAGCCAAAGCTTAAGTTAGCTTACTATTAAGTTTTATAGTAGTAGATTAAACCTAGAACCCTAGTAGCAATTAATAAGGGTACTTAAAGACTATTAAAAGTAATAGGACGCGTATACTTAGCGTTAGAAACAGAACGAATATTATAAGACGATTAATTGTTTGCTTTAGTGCACTCTAAATAGCAAGAGGGTTGCTAAGATAAAGGACTTGCCAACATAATATAAACCAACCCCTTTTTCGCACAACGAGAATATAGAGATGGCATTATCTTACTAAGAGATAATATTGCAGTAACGGTGCGGGCATAACGTTGCGCTTATAAAGAAGGAGCTTTAGGTATAATAAGTAAAGATATTAACTAAACTAATTAAATGGATATTATACCTCTAGTAGACGACTTAGAGATATTAGGAATCTTTAAGGACAAAGATAAAGGGGAGGGAAATAGTGTTACGGACGCTTTAAGTACAATATTATAACTACTAGGAGAAGAGTTAGAAGAAGCTAGTTAGTTAATTAGAGCACAGTCTAAGATAAATCTGGTAGAACTATGTGATAAGGAATGGTAACTAAGGTTATATAATGTTGTACGCAGTATACGTAGAGTATAAAGGGAATGCTTATATAATACATATCTTACGTATCTTACATATAAGGAGGATTTCTTAGGAGTATGGATGTGTATTTAAGGACCTATAGTCCCTACCTAGATAGTTCCTTTCCTTGTAGTAAATCTTAAAATACAATTAAAGTTAATCTGTTGGGTAACCACTCTACCAGTTATATTTGTTATATTATTGACTTCCTATTTACCTATATAACCTAGCCTAATAATAAGTCTATCGTAGTATTTCCCATCAGGCTTTATTACAGTAGCCACATTTAAATTAAACAACCATATGCACTAAATATGAGGTGTATATGCTAAATATATGCTTATATATAGCTATAAGATCCTATAGCAAATAAACACCAACACGAAGCAAATAAGAACATATCGCGGTAGTTATACGGCTTATTTATGGGTGCATATGCGCTGTATATACTAAGCTTATGCATATACGCAGTCCACCTGTCTTTTTAGAGAATAGTAAGTGTATATGCTAAGCATATACTTAACATATACAGATACCTAGCGTAGTCTACGTTATATAAAACTGGTGTAGCGTATGGGTTAAGCATATGCTAAGCATATGCAATACATATACATAGCCTATACTAATATTATAAGAGCATATATTAGATCCCGCAATAGTCGTGATAGATTCGCGAGCACTGTCTATCTTTTTGGCTATTTGGCGACGTAGAGCGGGATACGTTACGTATATACCCCGCATATACAACCCAAAGCGTTGTATAATATTCTTTATTTATTAAATACTTTAAATTCTATATTAAATTTTATTTGTATATGCGCTGTATATGCACAAGCTTAGTGTGGTCAGAAGTTGAGCATGGTCACAAAGTTAAACTTAAAGTTCTGACCACGTTGAACTTTCTGACCACGCCGAGTTTTTCCGTGACCACGCCGACAACCCAAACCAATTCTCAAATCCCCAAACCCACCATACCTTAACGCAGCAACCCCTTTCCTCCCAACACAACCCACACTATGGCCAAACCCCGAAACCGCGCCCGCAAAGCGCGCCGCCGCAGACTCTCCAAACGCAAACAACATACCTTTCCCACTGCCGCCGCCACCGCCCCTGGAGCCCCCTCAACTACCCTTCTTACCCTCCCCACGGAGCTCCGCCAACCGATCCTCCAGCTCTCGCTCCCGCCCTCTCAGCTTGCGACGATGTATAAACAAGACTTAAACGCGCACGCCGCGGCGCTCGGCGCCACGCACCCCGTTATCCGCGCCGACATGCAGTTCGTCGCGCGGCAGTGGGAGAAAAAACGAGTCATGCCGCGGAATTATGTTTGTAGTTACTGTGGGCAGAAGCAATGCTTTCTTAATATTAATATTGAATACCAGACTTAATTCGGCCACCTCGCTACGCGAGGTGGAAACTCTCGCTGATGGTGACGTTAAGTTGCTTTAAACTTCCATATTATTATATAGATGTACTTAATAGAGTAGGACTTTTAGTTATATAAAAGCTTTATTTAGTAGTAAGAGTAGTAATAAAGTATATTTTAATAACATAAATAGTGATGTAATTAGTTTATTAAGGTAAAATATAGTTCACTATATAAAAGTTTATACTTAACTACTTTACTATTACTTTATTACTAGTTTAGATATAGCTTTATCTACTACCTTTACTTTTAATACCATTTCTGGATTTTCTATTTACTTTTATTACTACTTCTTTTACTACTTTTACTTCTACTTTAGCTTTTTTTGTAAGGGATATTATTGCGATTGCCCCGGGATGCCCTTAGGACAACCTCTAGATACCCCTTAGATGGTCTCCGGTCACGTGCCAAAGGCATATACCCGTAGTATATAGTCTCCGCGATCCTAGAGGCCTCACATCCTCAAGAATTCGTCTCTCTTACCAATCTATCCTGTTCCACAATTATATCCTTATAGCCCCCTATTTACAAAGTCCTTTTATATTTAAATCCTTCCTACTCCTTTTTAGAAGGGCAGCTAGCTTTAAGGACTAGATTATTTGTTTATATCTTTTATTTATATCCACTATTTCTTCCTTAAAATCTCGCGATAATCTAAATGGAAACTCTATAGAAACCCCATGGAAAGCCATCGCCTTAAGGTAAAAAAAATCCCTCTAATAGTAAGAAATTGTGACAATATAAACCTTTAGGCAAGATAGCTAAATAAGCCCTAATACCTAAATATACCAGAAGCTTAAGGACTCTTATATACCTACAATTACTAGCAACTCTAAGGAAAATATAAATACCCTTTATAATAGCTATAATACTACTAAAAAGCGGCCGGAACCCCTTTAGCCCTACTTCGGCTAATTAGAAGATTAAGCGCTAGAAGTAACTTTAAAATCTTCTCTTAAGCTAAAAATGCCAAAGAAATATACTAATATGTTTAATTAGGGACCTAACTGGAACCCTTATAGAAGACTACTAAACTATAATTAGTATAGTAGTAGTATATAGACTGCTTATAAGCTAAGCGAGCCTACCCCTTTAGGTAACTTAACCTAAATACTAACTTAAGACTAGAGCCTTATTAGGAAACCCGTACTAGCTACTGGCACTAATACTACCTTTATAGCCGGAGCTTCCTTAGGCCTAAGTTTAGAAAGTTAGAAGCCCTATACTAATCTTCTATAAGAAGAATATTAGGAAGCCACTATAAGTCTCTTAGAAGCTATGCGGGAAAAAGCTACTAATAAATATATTTAAAACCTTTAAGGGCAAGTTTAAATTTAGTAAAGCTTAATCTAGGCTAAGTAAAAAAATTTATAACCTATCCAAGGCTAAGGGCTTTCTAGAGGCTACTTAGTACCTACCTAAGAAGGTATAGAAGACCTAGAGAGGTATCTATATAGCGAACGGAAAAAGGATATAGACTAACTGGCTAAGGCCTCTAGTAGTCTAAAACTCCGCCATAAACCTAACGCCTAATAGTTAGACAATTGGACTTTATTTCTATATTAACTACTATAAGCTAAACAAAATAACCCGCAAGGACGGCTATCCGCTGCCCCTACCTAATAAGACTTTGGCCCAAATAAGTAGAGCTAAGATTTTTATAAAGCTTAATATCTACTAGGTCCTCTATTAAATTAGGATAAACCACAGGTCTATTATATTTTAGACCTATTATAAAATATATAAATATAAAGTACTTTTTGTTAGACTAACTAATGGATAGGCTACATATCAGCAGTATATAAACGATGTACTCTTTAACCACCTTAATAACTTCTGCATCGCCTACTTAAGTAATATTATAATCTACTTTAAAACGAGTTAAAATATAAGGAGTATATCTATAAGGTCCTGTAACAGCTCCGTAAAACCAGCCTCTAGGCCAATATTAAGAAGTTAGAATTTAGCGTTAAGTGTATAAAGTACTTAGGATTTATTATTAGTACGTGTTCCGACTGATACCGGTATATATAATATTCTAAAACATTTCTGCTTTATTCTGGAACAAGTCGTGTATCGCTTTAATTAGCTCTATTCTAGATTACTTACTTTATTCCGGAAAAGATCTTTTAAAGGTTAGGCTAATTACTAGGTAGTATAGTAGGTAGAGGCTCGCCAACGGCCACACGTATACCACGAATCGTAAAGTTCTTCAAAATAGATGCATAATTGTAACGTGTCCCGCCCCCACGTCGCCGTACGGCCAAAAAGACATTAAGTGTTTACGAACTTGTTGCAAGCGCGGCGGGATCTAATATATGTACTCTTACAATTTTATGCCTTCATTTTCCTTTGTTTCTAGATTTAATTAGTAAATAGTTATGGCATAGGGTCTAGAATAACCTTAAATTACGCTAACTACGCCTATATAACTTCGCCAAAAGATCCACTTGATAAGTGTATATTTGGTAGTCAAATAATATTTTGTAATTAAGCGTAAGGCATTTTACAAAGCTCTTATAAGCTCCTTTATGGTGTTGATTTTCCTCCTCAACCAGTCTACCGCAGGGCAGACGACCTCCTCCTCAACCAGTCTGCCGCAGGGCAGACGACCCCCTCCTCCACAACCAGTCTGCCGCAGGGCAGACAACCTCCTCTACAACCAGTCTGCTGCAGAGCAGACGACCTCTACTACAACCGGTCCACAGCTGTCGCGCTACAAGCAGAGGACCGCAGGCGTACTATAGGCGCACCGCAGGCGTACCGCAGACGATGCACTGCTAGGGTAGCTATAGTAGGGGATAAGGGAAGGGGGCCGGCCCGTATTACCATTAGCACGTTAAATATAAGGTGTATGGGCGAATTGGTATTTATACCCTATACAGACAACCTCGTAAAAAATTTCCTATAGGAGTAGGTTTATATAATGAGGTTCGCCCTTATAAAATACCATTAATAGGTTACTTTTGGGGAGAGTACCTACTAATTACTAATTCCCTACCCTTTTCTTAAGCAAGGAGAAGAAATAGGGTACAGAATTAAAAAAAGTTATATAGGGGTAATTGGTAGCTGCTTCCAAGCTAGCAAGCTATTAGGTTTCTCTTATTTTCATATACAAAACCATTTTATTAAAATTAAAGTCTATCTTTTAGAGCGCTTTTTCTACTCTAGGAACGGCAGAATACAGCAGAAATAGATAAAAGAGCCAGGATTTCTTTTGTGCGATCTTCTTGGTATAAACTGGACCATAGTAAGCAAAATACTAGAACGGAAAACACCAATAGGCTAGAGCTCCCCTAGCATTTTTAAAACGGGCCAGAGTATCCACTTAGCTACTAGTATATATTAAGCTGCCTAGAAAGGATTCATATATATAAAACTATAGCGCCATAGCCTAAAGGCTGCATGCGCAGTATTGTACATAGTATAATACAACGGATAAAAAAAAAAAAAAAAAGGTGTTGATTTTGCTTAATAAGCGCCCAATTAGGCTTAGCGCAGGGGCTATCGCAAACTTTGAAATTTTTTTACTAATCCTTCCTTACCTACCGCCTCTACGTACGACTTAATTAGATCCTTAACAATATGCGCACCTTTTCTATAAGTTCTGAATATATATTTAACTCTACTGCCAGCTTAAATCTAACACCAGCAATAGTAATATCGTCCTCCGTGTCTACCTCCGCGCTTACCTCTATGTCCGCACCTAATGCGGCTCCCTTACCTCCTACCGATACTCCTACCGCGAGTCTACCTACTATAGGTGTAAGTAAGGATGTAACGATTAACGGTATAGCTATTGAAAAGGAAATATAGAGTATTCGCGTAAGCTAAAGGAAAGGAGAATGATAGCGAGCAAGGTTGGCGCAGCTAGGAGAAATCTAAACCGCAATCGCGCTAAACCTAATTAGGTAATTAGTATATAGCCAGCAGAACGTTAGAGAGCTCTGCTTTTAATAGATCTTAGTTGGTTTAAAGCTTTATACAATTTAAAAAATTTGGTGTTGGGGAACGCGATTGACCACCCCCTATCTAATTGGTTTCTACTACTAATAGACTATATCTATAACGTGGAAAGGCCTTTAAATATATCTACAAATCGCAGCGTAACCTAGTTTAGATAGAATCTAATGGTATTGTAGTGGTTTTAGGGGGTGGTAAAATTTAATCTCTAGAGCAATAGAAAATCTTATTAGAAAATTAAGATCGTATATTTTATGCTAGATATCGCAACTATGCTCTACTTATTTTACAGCTAAAATTAGCTTAATTATATATTGGTTCTTATTTACAATTATTAAGAAATAGCCAAAATCTATACATTTACCGAAAAGTTAAAAAAGCTCTATTAAATCTTAATATAGCTTTAAATCTTTTCTGAAATACGCGTAGGAAGAGCAAGATATACAGAATACGCAAGAAGGGCATTATATATTAATTGCGCATTAAGTGCAAAAAAAGCTTAATGGGGTGGGGGTACTACTTGTCTACATTGTTGAATGCGGCACTTTGCCGCACTTTAGTCGATACCATACGCTATATATTATAGTGCGCGAAATGCGCATTTGGCCGCCAAATGCTGCCAAATGCTGCAAAAATGCTGGTAAATTTTTTCCTGACGTACTAATTAATAATTCCCTATCTATTTCTTTAATAAGGAAAAAGAATAGAGTATATAACTAAAAAAAGTCGCGTAGGGATAATTAGTAGCCACTTTTAAGCTAGTAAGCTATTAGGTCTTTCTTATTCTTATATATAAAACTATATTATAAAAACCTGTCTTTTAGAGCGCTTTTTAACTTTAGAAATAGTAGAATATAGTATAAATAGATAAAAGAGTTAGGATTCCCTTAGTACGAACTAGATAATAGTAAGTAAAATATTAGAATAAAATATTAATACGCTAGAAGCTCCCTTAGTATTAAAAATAGGCTAGAGTATCTACTTAGCTACTAGTATATATTAAGCTGCCTAGAAAGGATATATATATATAAAACTATAGCGCTATAGCCTAGAGGCTATATATGTAGTATTATACGCAATATAATATAATAGATATAAAAAATGAAAATTTAAAGCTATATAGACCTTTTAGTGGACCCTTTTAATAGATTTTAGCTATTTTTATAAGTTAATCTAAAGTATAGGTAGTTAATTGTTGTAAATAAGGGTTAATATATAATCTTATCGATTTTAGATATAAAATAAGCAGTAATACATTCTTAATATTATATTTAATTATTAAGTAGAGTAGAGTTGCAATATTTAATATTCTAACAAATTTTGTAAGACTTTAAAGATTAACTTTTACTACTTGTTATAGGACACCTCCGTAATACCTTACACACGTCTACCTATTTCTACTAATATAGCAAGAAAAGACTAACTGTGAGACGGCAATCTAATAGCAATATGTGTTAGGTAAAACCTAAGTAGATAGTCATATAGCCGTAAGGGATAGGCGACCCTGGGGCGACCTAGGGATGACTTGCCCATAAGGCACGTGCGCTATACATGCCTAGGGAAAACCCTTCCTACCTCGCATACAGACTCCTCCTTTTTCCCTTAAGGATTTGTCTGTCTATACAATATACCCTATTGTTCTATTATTAAGCTCCCTATCCACATCCTCACCTTATAATATGCTGGTAATTTACGGCAATCTAATGGCAATCTGCCACATTCTGCTATATTCTACTAAGTTTACTAAATCCTACTAAGTTCTGCTAGGACCGCTACTCAAATCCTACTCTGCTCCGTATATATATTAACTAAGTAACTAAACTAATAATATATACTCTTTCTTCCCGTTTCCTTACTTTCTTTCCTTATATAATATTTTAACTTTATTATATAGTTTATATATATAGCTTAATAATATCTACTTTGCTATATATTATTATCGCTTATACTTACTCTATAATACTATATTACGTTAACCCTATATACTATACTCTAAAATATAAAATAATCCTAAAGCTCCTATAATAGCCGCCAGCGTTATATCTGTATTTTAAAAATAATTAGTAGAAATATAGAAGTCCTTTATAGACGCCCTCGCATAAAACTAAGTTACTTTAACTTAATAATAAGCTAAATAAGAAGTATAATACTAGTAAATAATTAAGAACCTCTAAGAAGAAGTCTATACCCTTAAAATGCCTATACTAGGGCCCTAAGACTAAATACTATTTCTAGAGATAAATATGTGGAATAAGAGTTCTAAACCTATAGTAGTTATTTACCCTAAACTAACTACTATATTATAATAATCTAAAAAACTACTAGACCCTTTAATATTTACTAGTAAATAATAAGAACTTTAATTATTTCTAAGCTAGCTTAGAAATAAACCAACTAGTAATATTAACTACTACCTAACTAAAGCTAACTAACTCTGCTACGCCCTAAGTTAACTAAAAGGAGATATAGCTATCCTTACTAAACCTCTATAACCAAAATTAGTATAAGGTCTAATTATACTTCTTAAAGCTATATATGGTAACCTAAACTGCTAAACTACTACTTAGAGGAAAATAAACTATATAGCCTAAGGAATAAAAAGCTTTCTAGTATACTTCTCTAAATTTAACTATTATGTTAAAAAAAAAAGGCTAGAATAACTCCGTACTAATTAATAGCCTTATTAAATTTCTAAGCCCTAAACTAAAAACCTCCCTAATTGGCGTAGACCTACTAGGAGCCCTTAATACCTATGCAAATGTTATTAATAAATAGTAAAGTTATATACGTTAATTAAATCCGTTTAATTGTGGGTCCTATTATATTAATTTTGGGTTATAGTTTAAATCTAAGCTAAGGGTCTTATCTATAAGTTGTATAGAATAGCGTTACGCCTATTAATACATTTATTATATTATTTACAGTAAACTTAGCTAAAGGTAGCCATTTTTCTTAGTTATCTTATGGGTAGGAGTAGTATATTTATAAGTATTATTCTATAATTATATTTACAATTTCAGTTTAACTATCTATCTTTAGATAAAATACAGTTAAGAGTTATATTTAAATGCTTAATTATTTATATAGAGCTTACTAGAAGTCTAAAACAAACTGGCTTCTATAGTTAGATATCATTATATTAGGAAGTTTGTATAGCTTAAAGATATACTTAATAAAATATTCAGCTACTAATATCGCATTAATTAAGCCTATAGGAATTATATATTATATTTTTATAAGATGGTTAACTACTACTATAATATTTATAAACCTATTACTACTAGGTAAGTTAAGATATTGCGCCATCTTTATATTAGGATTGGTAGCGGTTAAAGTACTCCTTCCTTCTTTATATAAGAGGGTTTTTCATATACGCACATTCTGTATACTTAAACGTATTTTTATATATAGTTATATATTATAGGCCAGTAATATACTTATTAAACAATCTTATAAGTCTTTATATAGCCGGGATGTCCTACTATAGGGAAATTGTGTATAAATTTAAGTATCTTAAATTATAAAGGTTTGGAATTCGGGACTACTATCTTCTATTAATATTACAATTAATTATTTTATATTTTATATTTAGCGAGTAAAATATCCTTATACTATTATTTTCTTATTTAAATTGCTTTTATTATATTAATTATCTATATATTATTCTTATATTTATATTCCATTAGCTTATTAATTTCTATTTCCCATTTATTAACTTCTAATTTATTTATTTTAAGTTCCATATCTAGGAATATAGGACGCAGTTTTTTAAAGCGTTTAGGGGGTAGTAAGATCTATAATTAATTTGTAATCTGTTTATCTAAATTGTTTATAGGTAGATCCTATAATCTTTATATTAATACGTTAGGCTTCTAATTAAGTTTGCCCGGTTAGTATATAATCTTAAAGTTAAATTATAAGAGGTATTCGGCCTAAAAAATTTAGCGCTATATTAATTGCTTTATAGTTATAAAGTGCTGTAGGTTCTTATAATTTATTAATATATATATTAGGAACATTAATCCTTTAAGCTTAGGGCGCCATTATTTAAAGCACCTAACAATTACAAGCAGTTCTTTATTATATATTTTATAGTTTAATTTAATAGGGGCGAGTTTCTAGAAGAGAAAGGCTACTAAACATAGCTTACTATTCTTATTATATTGCGACAATACTCCCCCTAGTGCATAATTAGACGAGTCTATTTTAATAGTATATTTAAGGTTAGGGTTAAAATAAGCAAGAATTAGAGTAGTTATAAAGCAATATTTTAAGTTATTAAAAGCTTATTTGCATCTAGCGATCTATTTAAATTTTATATTCTTCCTTATTAGGTTTACTAATAGCTAAGCAATTTCTAAGAAATAGTTAATAAATTGTTAATAGAAATTTACAAATCCTAAAAATCCTTAAATATCTCATACGTTGCTAGGGCTTTCCTAGTTTATAATTATAGCAACTTTCTTAAGGTTTATCTTAATTCCATTACAGGATATAATTAAGCCTAGGTATATAACCTTAGACATATAGAACTTGCATTTTTTAATATTGTATTATAGGCCTACATCTTATAGGCGTTTAAGGACCATTTTAATATATTTTTAATATTCCAAAAGCGAGGATAAGTAGATTAAGATATTATTAATATACATAGTAATAAATATATTAAGGAATTTACGAAGTGCATTATTAATATATTGCTAAAATATACTAGGACCGTTCTTTACACTAAATGGCATTACTAGGTATTTAAAGAGTCCCTATTATATGCGAAAAGTTATATACTTCTTATCTCCTTTATATATATGGATTTTATTAAAGGCGGTAACTATATTAAGCTTTATAAAGTACCATACCTTTACTAAACAGTTAAGTATCTCTTAAATTAAAGGAATTGGATATTAGTTTTAAATTATAATTGCATTTAAAGCTTAATAATTAATATAGAATCTTCAGCCTCCTCCTAGCTTTTTAATAAATAGTATAGGTAAGGCAAATAGTGTCAGATAATCTGTATTCTCTAAAGGCGTGAATCACGTGCACGAGTCACGTGCACTGTAAAATCTCTTTGTAGCTCGCAGCCCTAGGGCCCCAAAAAAATCAATATCAATTAATAATTAAGTCAAGATCATCAATCAATCAAGCCATTTCATCAATGAACTACTCTATATACATTTCGTAACAGTTATAAGCCCAGTCCGCCAACTCAAGAAGCTATTCAGCTATTACTTAATTATTTAAAAAAATTCTACCTCATTGTTAGACTATGACACCTTATTATCAAGGACGCAGACTCTAACAGAATCCTACCTTAATTATTACAGGACGAGTCTTCCACGAGATTTCACGAGATTCCACGAGATTCCACCTTAATTGTTAAAAGACAATCCTAACGATAAGGACAATCCTAACAATAAGGACGATCCTAATAATAAAATACTATCTCAATTCCTCCTTTACCTATTAGTTAAATAACTCCACCAACGTTAAGTTTATTAATGACGATTATCCTTAATAAGTTAGAAGACTAGGAGCAATGGCTATAGCAACTCCAAGCCCTTATAGATCAGCAAATTTAGGCCCACGTTAACCCAGATAGTGCAGCACCTTAATAAGGTCTACTATAAGAACTAGCCTATCTAGAAGTTACAAATTTTAATAAGAATACAACCTTATATATATAGCTCTTAACAAATTAACAGAAAGTATATAAGAACAGCAGACAATACTATAACTAGGACATAAAGTATTTCCTAAAATAGGAAGATTATCTTTAACAGATCTATATCTAGATTACATCTATAGTATTAATTTAAAAGAAGCTACTGCTTAACCCTTCTTTAACCGTTAAAGAATAGCTATTTTAGTTAAAGGAAAACATAGAACCTACCTTATTATTTATTAGGAAGAAGGTATAATACTAGTATATAGAAGCCCTTAAGGGGTTCAAACAGTTATTAAAATTAAATTAGTGGTTAGATTAATGGGAACACATAATATTACTAAAAGAGAAGTATAAGATCCCTTAAATGTCCAATAGAATCTAGCTTTAAGATTTAGTAGAGGTTATTTAACCATTTAGTAACACCTACTGTATAAAGTACACTACTAAGTTAAATAACCCTTAGAAGTTAAGATCTTCTAAATACCGCAAAGTAGTAAAGGAGCTATAAGAAGGACTTAGAATACCCTTAAAGAAATCTAATACTACTATAAGAGGAAGTACCTTTAATGCAGACTTTATAGAGCAAGCCATTAAGGATTACTCTAATACTACTAAGGGTTTACAGAGAGAAAGGACCTTAGTATATAATAGACGCTTAAAGAGAGCCAGGACACTAATAGATAAGGAGACGTCCTATAAAAAGCTAACGCCTAAGTACTTGGCGTGCGGAATACGAGGACACTCCATTTGGGACTATTAGTGTTTATTTAAAGATAAGAGACCTGCAGGAGTTATAATAGGAGATGCGCGTATTAATAGGGCACTAAAGAAGGTAGAAAAGAATAAGAATCTTACTAACTAAGTTATAAAGATTAGACTTAAAGAACAGGAAGATAAGGCTTAATAATAATAGGACAAGAGCTAGGAAGTTAAGATTAAGGGAGAAGCTAATGTAATATTCCTAGAATTGTATTACACCGGTTAACTCTATCCACTAAAGCTATTAACTATTCTTAACTTAGGAACTACTCTCTACATCTTTAATAACCTCTCTTATTTTTATAATTTTAGGAAAGCTCTAAGATATAAATATATTATCGCCGGCAGCTTAGAAGTGCCTATACTAGGCTATAGCAATGTTACTATCTAAGTTATAAAAACAGACAAGAGCAAGGGAATCCTACATCTTAAGGACGTTGCCTTTTATACGGACTTTAATACAAATCTAGTGTTATTCCATCTACTTCAAAAACAAAGGTACTACTAGGACAATAAAGGAAACAACAATCTTTTAGTTTAGAAGAATAACACAATCCTATATTAAATATATTTAACCAGGAAGTCAATTAGCGTTTAATATAAGCTAATTGCTATACTGTTAATGGAAGCGCAGAGTATTATTAAGAGACATTTATCTAGATGCAAAAGGTGATATATAACTATAGTATCTATGTCTAGGTTATCCAGGACCTATAAGCCTTTATTATTTAGGTATTAACGCCCTAGGAGTTAAGCTTTAAGGCCCTAAGATAACAGAATATTAACACTATAGTCTCGCCAAAATCAAGCATTAGGTCTTAAGAAGGTTCTTAAAATAGAAAATCAATAAACCCTATCTTAACCTCTATATTAACTAGACTAACCTTAAAGAAGCGTATATCGGATTTATATAAGTTATGCTTATCTAAAATACCTTCTCAGGAAGATCCTTCCTATATTTTATAATAACGCATAGCAAGGAGAAGGAGACACTATAAGTACTTAAAGATTTCACCTAATGGATTCGTCTAAGGTATAACCTCAAAGTTAACACTATTAGATTAGACAATAAGCTAGGGAGAAGGAGAACCCTTAAATAGCTATAGACGCAAGGGATTATATTTAAGCCTTCGGCGCCACATACCTAAGCATAAAACGGTACTACTAAACGCTTAGGGGGTGTAATCATTAAGAAAGGACGTATAATGAGAATTACTGCTAATCTACCACATAACCTATAGAACGAGATAGTTAACTATATAGTATACCTTTGAGATCAAACGCCACGGGAAAGCAATAGATGGAAATCACTATATAAGAGGTTCTATACCTACCTAGCAAATAGGAGATTAAGAAAACCGCAACTGGCGCACCTAAGAGCCTACGGCTATAGGGCGTACGCGATAACGTTAAATACCCAGCTAAAGAAAAAGAGGCTAAGCAAGCTAAATCCGCGAGCCCATATTAGCTACCTTGTTAGCTATAACTCTACCAATATCTATAGGATCTGGATCCCACATAAGGGTATTGTTATCTTTACTAGGGACATCATCTTTAATAAAAAGACGTTCTTTAACGGCAAGCGAATGGACATCTTAAAGGATCTATACGCCAAATTAGATACGCTAATTAAGAAGATTTAACTCCCTAATACCCTAACTAAGAACGAGGTTCTTATAGAAGATAATAACAAAGTATTTAAACCGTCAATTAAAGAGGAAGACGATGTCGATGATAAGCCAGTTTAAGTCTTTAATAAGTTAACAGATCTTAAGCTTGCAAGAGCTCTTAAAGATATATATTGTACGCCGCCTCTAATAGAAGAAGACAAAAAATCTCTATATGCCTTTTATATCGAGTATCCTACAAAGTTAAATACTAATTAGGACACTGTCAACCAAGTAGGAGATAGGTTTTACACTTAGGGGGTGTTTAACAACTTAGTTAAAAACTTGTTTAAGGAAGCCGGCAATAATAGGTTTAAAGACTTTATTACCAAAAGGATTACCTTAGCCTATTATAGCGCCTTCTTAGTAGGAAGGAAGTTCAACCTTAATAGTCAACTTAATAACAGCAGGCTAAAATTAGGCAGAATATATAATATCAGATTACACAGAAAGAACTTACCTCCGCCACCTTAGTTAATTCGCGACTTTAATACGCACCCTCTTTAAGATTAGTTCTAAGAGGCTTAATAAGCCTACCTCTAATCTTATTATCAAATAAGGTTATTTTAAGAAATAAATAGGAAGCATATAAGGGGACAGCAGGTCCTTAGCTTAATGTAGGTGTTCGTCTATAAGATAGATAAGTATAGGTTCCTCTAGAAATATAAGGCACGCTTAGTAGTATATAGAAATTAATAGGCTCTAGGAGACCTACCTATAAGAGCTACTACATTAGCCAGTACAACCTTCCGAACCCTTATGGTGATCACCGCAAAATTCAACCTAGAGATAACGCAAATAGATACTATTAACGCGTTTGTCCATTGCGATCTTAATAAGGTTATTTATATAAAGCTACCGCTATGGTTTAATAAAGGAAAGACAGACAAAGTACTGCGCTTATAAAAAGCCCTTTATGGACTACGACGATCCCCTCTATTATAGCAAAAGAATCTCATAAGCTCGTTAAACGAATTAGGTTTTAAAGAGGTTCTATAAAAGCCGTACGTTATGCTAAAAGGAGGAATAGTCGTCTTCTTCTATATTAATAATATTATCTTCTGCTACTAAAAGATAGATAAGAAGAAAGCTTAAGAAGCAATTAAGGAGCTAAGTAAGGAATACCAGATAAGTACCCTTAGCAAGCTAAAATGGTTCCTAGAAATCCATATACTATATAATTATAGCTAAAGGCTCCTATGGCTATCTTAGGAAGCCTATATTAAGAAGATAGCTAACTAGTATAAAATAGATCTTAAAGGGCGTTTTCCAGATACTTTAATAGTAGAATCGGAACTCCTCCCTACTAATTACCAATTAATCCGTCTAACGCGTCCGTCCCCTAATATAGACCTATTAGTCCATCCTATATCCCTACCAGCCTCTACAATACTATATCAGAGAAAATTGGGTTTAGTACTTTATGCAGCCATTATAAAGCGTCCAGATATTGCTTTTGCAGTATTATAGCTAGCAAGGTTTAATTAGAACCCAAGCCAAGAGCACTATTAAGCGGCAGACAGAGTTATCTAGTACCTATATGGCACAAGAAGCAGAGCGATCTGCTATAGAGGAGATAAGGAAGGAATAAACAGTAAAGGGAGAGACAAAGAAATACGCGACAAAGGACAAGATAACAGAGATAGTAGAAGTAAAGCGCAATCATTTATCTATACCAGCAATGCATTATTTACAGACAACTCTATTAATAGAAAGAGCTTGCAAGGATATATTATAAAGCTATTTAGGGGACTAATTACCTGGAGAGCAAATAAGCAGGGTATAGTTATAACGTTAAGCACAGAAGCCAAGTTATTAGCCCTATTATAAACAGCAAAGGAAGCAATCTTTATTAGCAGGCTATTTAAAGTAATAATATTAAGGCTAAATAAGCCCTTAATTATCAATTATAACAATATCTAGACACTCTAACTAATTATAAAAGACACGGTAAAGCTAATCACAAAGCTCTAATACATTAACATCTATTAATACTAGCTATATTAGAAATACGTAATAAGATAAATATAATTTTAATAGATAGTGATAAAGGAGATAATTGCTAATAGACTTATAAAGGCCCTGCCCAAGTAGAGGTTTTAAAGTTTCGTTAATATAATCAAAATAGTGGATATTAAGGAGCGGCTAAATAAGGAGAAGTAACTGGAGGACTTAAGGGACAGTATTAGAGCAAGACAGGAGAATTTAGATAAGATTATGGTTTAATTAACTCATTAACAAACATAAGAAGGTAGTTAGCTTTAACCTTAAAGAGCTTAAAGCTAAGGGGGTATGTTAGATAATCTATATTCTCTAAAGACATGGGTCACGTGCATGAGTCATATACACTGTAAAATCTCTTCATAGCTCGCAGCCCTAGGGCCCCAAAAAAATCGACATCAATTAACAATCAAGTCAAGATCATCAATCAATCAACCCATTTCATCAATAAACTGCTCTATATGCATTTTGTGACAAATAGAGGTTAACTGGGGCAAATAAATTCTTTTTCCAGATACTTGTTAAGGTATTATCGCATTATAAGCAGTTCTTTTTATAATATACCATATAGCAGGCTAAACTTTAGTGTTATACTAGGCTCAAGTTCTATCTTAAAATTGTGTTTCTTTTAGTATAGGGCTAGTTAGTCTATAAATCGTTTTTTAAACTTGTTAATTAGGTTATAGTACTCTTTAGGTATAAGAGGTTAAGAATTAGGATATTATTTTAGCTCTAGTGCTTTCTTAATATCTTCTATAGTTATAGTAAAGATTTTATAATCTTATCTTTTTACTAATAAGATAAAAGGCGCGGCCTATATTATACAAATTTTAAGAGGCTTTGTTAAAACATCTTCATATTCTTTACCATAATTAGTAGTTATAGATTTATTATATTGGCTTAAGGTTTATAGTAAGGGTAATTTATATTATATTAAATTTAAATAGTTATATGCATGTTTATAGGGTAAATGGTTTTTTAAGTAATAATTTTGGCACTAGGTTATATGGAACTTTAGTATTTCTTTAACCCAGCTAATTAAGGGGTTGTATTGTTTTAGCTATCTATATCTAAGTATAACTTTATATTGCTTTAAGGGTGTTATAAACAGAGAGATATGTTTAAGGTATTTGCCTATCCGCATTTTTACTAGAACGTAGTATGTTATTTTACTATATATTAAGGGTCTGCTATTAAAGCCTTATAGGCCTTAGGGCTTATTAAGTTTCTTTAATTTTAGTCGTTAAGTTTTTGCATAGTTTATATTAATAAAGCCTATACTAGCGGCTCCGCTATTTATTGGGATTTATACCTTCTTCTATTTTTTAAGTATTTAAATTTCACTAAGTATATTAAGAGCCTAAACACTTATACTCTTCCACTTTTTATCCTAAGGCGCGACTTAGCCTTAGGATAATTTATTTTCTAAGTTAACTAAAGGCGAGATGCTTCGCGGCAACTAAATATAATTTATAGAGCGAGTATAATTTGAGGAATAAGTACGGCTTAAGGAATAGGTATAATTTAAGGAATAGAAGGAACTACGGCGGACCTTTTTAAAGGGGTAAGTTTGGCAATGCCTTTAAATATATCCCTTTTTACCGCATCTAAAGCATTCTCTATTTATAGCTTAAGTTCTTTATTTATTAGTTCCTAAGGGTATATAGGATTAAGCGGTATTAAGGTCCATAGGATTATATATAGAGCTTTTAGGTTTTAAAGACGGATTACACTTTAGGGTATATACCCGTAACGTTTTGGTTTTCGTAAACTTAACCAACACCACCTCGCTAGCTAGGTGGCTGCCAGTACGGTGCACAGCCTAGCAAGGAACCCAGCCGATTTTAACTAGCAATTGCTAACAAAACACAAAATCCCTTAAAACTAAGATAATAAACCATATAGTATATATTATTATAATCTAAGTTAGTAGAAATAATAAAGAGTTTTATCTCTCTATACCTACTCTTTTAAATATTAAACTCTCTCTAGGAATAAAATCCTTATTTTCTAGTAGAGAGATAATTAAGATTTTTGCGGTTTTAGATTTAATAAGAATATAGTAGATTTCTATACTTTAAAAAGTAAGCAGGTATAGAAAGATAGTAATAATAAAGAGTTCTAGCAAGTTTAATTATACTATTTATATAGTTCATAATTTATTATTAAAGTTTCAAAATTTTTGACCGATTTTTGGTTTTGTTAGCAATTTGCTAATTAAAAATTTCTGGGTTCCTTGCTAGGCCGTGCACCGTACTAGCAGCCACCTAGCTAGCGAGGTAGTGTTAGTTAAGTTTACAAAAACCAAAACGTCACGGGTACTGGTTTTATAGAGTTTTAAATATAAGGTGTAGTTAGCTTTAAAAAATAAGTCTATTTATTATATTAAAGGTCCTTATTAATTTATTAATATATTATAGCAAATTTAGATAGGTCTTTTGGTAGTTCTCTGCCTGCTAACTAGGCTCTAATTTTATCTAAAATAGCTTATTAAAGAGTAGTAACTCTAGCGGCTTTAATCTAATCCAGCTTGCTAATAAGACCTAAAAATTCTAAAAAGAAGCTAGTAAAGTCTTAATTCCATTATTATAGGTTTTAAAGTTTGGTAACAGCTGTATATTTACGGCTGGTATTATTATATATTCGTTCTAGCAGAAAGATAAAGGTTTTAAAATTAATAAAAGTGCTATTACGGAAGAATAGATCCATGGTTTATACAATATCCTTACTTAAATAAGATATTCCATAGCTAACCTTGCTAGCCTTAGTAGGGTATTAATTATAGTTTGTTAAGAGTTTAAGATAGAGCTTAGTTATAAAGGGATATAGGTTATTTTGGTTTCTATTAAACATTAGAGGATTAGGGAGCTTTTTAGATTTTATAGTAGGTACTAGGTTCGCTATAGATGTAGGTTAAGCTACCGTTACTAGTTTAGTATTCGCATTCAACAGGTTAGGTTTAGGTACTATTATTTTAATCTTGTTTATAGGTGTTGCTATTAGGGTCTATAATATAAATGCCTTAATATTACAGAGTTCTTTGCGGAGTACTTTTATTAATTACTAGTGCTAGGGTTCTAGTGCAGCTTATTACTAAGCTAAGACGTCTATAAAAGACTGTTGCATTATAGTTAACTATTCCCTGACTAGGGTTATAATACTTATAGTTATTAAAAGTGATTCGGATTCGTTTGCCATTTTAATAGTAATTGTTTTAATGTAATATAATATAAGGACGCAAAGAGGCTTTAGGGAAGATTTAAAGGAACAATATAAATTCTATCTAAATCTATGGGTATATAGCTCTTGTAAAGTACAAGACGTTATATAAAAAAGAGAAAGGAATATAGGAAACTTATAACTAAATACTTAGGGTCTTGGCAGTAAACGCGTAGGCATAAGCCCATATGGATTTTAACAGGTTTTAACCAAATTCTATTACATTAGTGGAATTTGGTGGAATTTAATTAAGTTAGCGGAATTTGGCGGAATTTAATTAACTTTAGTGGAATTTGGTAGAATTTAATCGACTTGGCAGAATTTATCTATCGAGTGTTTTACCAAGACATTCCTACTATAACTAGGCTAGTCACGTTACACTATATAAGGTAACTATTAATTAAGATAACTTTAAGCTTCTATTTACCGCCTCTGGTTATAGGTAGAAGTGCCTTATAACTTATTACCCAGACCTAAAACTAAAACTAAAAAAATCTACTAGAATTTACTAGTCTAAAATTTCTACTAATGTCTACCCTATACCTAAGAAGTCCACCTAATTCTACTAACCTGAGAATTCTATTAAATTCTACTAATATAAGATTTCTACTAACGTCTACTAAGGACCTAAAAATTATACTAAACCATATAAACCAATTCTAACTACCCTACTGCCCTAAACCAAGTAGAAGCTTAAGCTTAATATATAAAAGTACTAGAAGAACTGGTATTTTACTATAAAAAGGATACTTAAAAAACCCGAACCTAAATCTAATATTAATTCCATATAAAATAGTAAACCTAAACCTAAATAAGAAACTATATAAGAAACTAAGGACGATCTAAGCTCGCTTAATACCTTAGATATCTATATAATTGGAGCTACCCTATTAACATAGCTCGCCAAGAAACCTAAATATACGATCTTCGCTATTATAATGGCCGGTACTAAAAAGGCCTTAGTACTAAAGAAATACACTAACCCTGTTATAAAAGTACTACTCTGTCACTATAAGAACCTAAAGGTATTTTTATAAAAGGAAGCTAATAAGTTAGCAGAATACCAACTATATAACTATAAAATTGTACTTAAAGAAGGAAAATAGCTAGGATTTAAACCCCTATATAGAATGTCCTAAAACAAACTCTAAGTACTATAAAAGTACTTAGATAATACCTAAGTAAAGGATTTATTAGAGTAAACTTTTCGCCTGTAGCTGCACCTATAATCTTTGTTTAGAAACCTAGTAGCGGTTTGCGCTTCTATATAGACTACTAAGCTCTTAACGCTATTACTATTAAAAATTAGTATCCGCTCCTGTTAATTTAAGAGATACTAAACCAATTAAGTAAGGCTTGCTATTATATAAAACTTAACCCTATCTATGTATTTAACCGCCTCCGTATTATAAAAGGAGATAAATAGCTTACTGCATTCCGTACTAGGTATAGATTATTTAAATATTTAGTAACGCTGTTTGGCCTTATAAATGCCCCAAGTTTATTCTAGCACTTTATAAATAATACCTTATAACCTTACCTAGACATTTTCTATACTACTTATATTAACAATATCTTAGTATATAGTAACAACCTAGCTAAATATAAGAAATACATTAACTTTATCCTAGAAGCTCTGCGTAGAGCTAGCCTATAGTTAGATATAGATAAATGTAAATTCTATAAAACGGAAGTCTTGTATTTTGGACTTATTATTTCTATAAATAGTATATAAATAGACCTAAAGAAGATCAAAGTAATTATAAACTGGCAAAAACCTATAAACGTTAAGGATGTAAGGGCCTTTATAGAATTTACTAACTTCTACTAATAGTTTATTAATAACTTCTTCGCTCTAGTTTTATCCCTTATAGCTTTAACTTAAAAAAAATAAAGCCTTTATCTTTAATAAGAAATATAAAAAGGCCTTTACCTATCTAAAAGTTATATTTATTAGCACACCTATACTTTAACACTTTAACCTAAACTAAAAAAGTGTTATAGAAGCTGATTTATCCAACTACGTTACTAAAAGCATTTTGTCTTAGTATAATAAGGAAGAAGTACTATACACTATAGTATACTTCTTAAAATAACAAAGTCTAGCTAAATATAACTACGAAATCTATAATAAGGAATTATTAGCCATTATTAGATATTTTAAATAATAGCGACCTAAACTAGAAGGCGCTAGATTTCTAATTAAGGTCCTTAGTAACTATAAAGTAGCTAAGCTACCGTTAGGCCTACTAGTTAGAATACCTATTTTATTTCTAATTCTTAATTATATACCGCCTAGGCGTTTAAGGTTAAAAGCCTAATACTCTAACCTAACGCTTATAAGGCGCACTAGCACTAAAAAAAGCGCGCTTTTACCAAAATTAAACCCTGCTTTACCCTAAACTATTTAACCCTTCTACTAAAGATTTTACAGTATACGTCCTTAAAATAACTAATTAATTAATTAAATAGATTATAATTAATAAATACCAAAATAATAAGTTTATTTAAGAAACGCTTAAGCTAATATAAGATAGTATTGGACGCTCTAAAAATATTTCTCTAAGTAAATATAAGGTTTATAAAAACCGCCTATACTACTAAAACCGCCTAGTTATCCCTAATTATAATAAACTTAAGTTTAAGCTCCTTAAATATATATATAACCTACTAGTAGCCAGCTACCTAGGCTAAGAAAAAACCCTAGAACTACTCTAACGGGAGTATTACTAGCTAAATATGTATAATATAATATGAAGGTACGTCTCTAGCTGCTATACCTATTAATAAGCCAAAGCTTTATATAAAATGTATAACGGCTTTTAAAAGCCACTACTTATTCCAGACCAAAGATAGAAGGATATTTTAATTAACTTTGTTATTAATCTCCCTGTAAGTAAAGGCTGTATAAATATTATAGTAGTTATAGACTAACTATCTAAGATGAGATACTTAATCGCCTGCACTAATATATTAATACATACTATTGCCTAACTGTTCCTAAATTATATATAGAAACTCCACGGACTCCCTAAAACAATTATCTCCAATAAAGGTAGCTAGTTTATCTCTATATTTTAAAAAGAACTAACCACCTAACTCTGTATTAAAGCACTATTATCTATAGCATACTACTTAAAGATAGGTAGTTAAATGGAACGTGCAAACGCTATAATAAAATAGTATATTTAGATATATTGTAAGGGATATTATTGCGGTTACCTTGGGTTGCCCTTAGGACAACCTCCGGGCGCCCCTTAGATGGTCGCCGGTCACGTGCTAGAGGCATATACCCGTAGTATATAGTCTCCATAATCCTAGAGGGCTTACCTCCTTAAGGATTTGTCTCTCTTACTAATCTATTCTATTCCATAATTGTGTCCCTATAGCCCCCTATCTACAAAGTCCCCTTATATTTAAATCCTTCCTACTCTATTTAGAAGGGCAGCTGGCTTTAAGGACCAGATTGTTTATTTATATCTTTTGTTTACATCTACTATCCTCCCTTAAAATCTCGCAATGACCTAAATAGAAACTCCACAAATACCTTATGGAAAGCCGTCGCGCTAAGGCAGAAAGGTCCCTTTAATAGTAAGAGATTACAATAATATAAACCTCTAGGCAAGATAGCCAAACGAGCCCTAATACCTAGATACACTAAGAGCTTAAAGACTCTCGCATACCTACGGTTACTAGTAACGCTAAGGAAAACATAGATACCCTCTATAACGGTTATAATACTACTAGAAAGTAGCCGGAACCCCTCTGGCCCTACTTAAGCTAATTAGAAGATCAAGCGCCAGAGGCAACCCTAAAATCTTCCCCTAAATTAAAAATGCCAGAGAAATATACTAATACGCCTAATTAGGGAACCAACCGGAACCCTCCTAGAAGACCACTGGCCTATAATTAGTATAGTGGTAGCGTATAGACTGCTTACAAGCCAAGCAGGCCTATCCCCTTAGGTAATCCAACCCAACTACTAACTTAAGACTTAAGCCTTATAGGGAAACCTATATTAGCTATGGGTACTAATACTACCTCTATAGCTAGAGCTTCCCTAGGCCTAAAATTAGAAAGTTAAGAGCCCCATACCAATTTTCTCTAAGGAGGATATTGGGAAGCTGCTGCAAGACTCTTAAAAGCCATATAGGAAGGAGCTACTAATAAATATATTAGAAACCTCTAGGGGCAGGTCTAGATCTAGTAGAGCTTAATCTAGGCTAGATAAAATCTTTTACAACCTGGCTAAGGCTAAGGGCCCCTTAGGGGCTACCTAGTACCTACCTAAGGAGGTATAAAAGACTTAGAAAGGTATCTACGTAGTAAATAAAAAAAGGATATAGACTAACTGGCTAAGACCTCTAGAAGTTTAGAACTCCGCTATAGACCCAACGCCCAACAGTTAGATAATTGGGTTTGTAAAGTAGACAACTTCTTTAAAATGCTGATAATATAAGACAATACCAAAGAGCGTACTTAATAGATTATCAGCAAGATTAAAGATCAATCCCTAAACTAGATCGCACTTAATTAGCTTAATAAAGAGTAAATTACTACATAGCTATAGCTGCAAACCTTCCTAAAGAAATGGACTTAAGATCCGCATATTATACAATATAATAATATAGAACTATTCTGGAATAGGACACAGCTTAACCGCTACAATTTCCGCCAGTTTATAAACTTTATAGAAACTCGTACTTAATTAACAGATCTAAAGCCCTTTAAAAATAAGGATAGTAGCATCTATAAGGAGAAGATCGGATTTATCTAGGCTAGAATTAAGCTAGCAATTTATAACAAAATAAAGCGCGTGGGAGCCCTATCGCGGATTACCACATATGCGGATTTTAAACAAGCGGTTCTAAACGCTAAGGATGCGGTAAGGAACTAGACCTCTTCCGGTAAGAAGCTAGGGGGTGTCACAATAACGAAGTATCACATGCGAACACTAGATGAACAAGCATCAGATTTGTGGAATTGATAGCTATGTACGGCTGTCGTGGAAATTCAAGAGTATTGCTGGAGAGCTCAACAAGAATACAGCTGCGGGCGAATCTATATAGGGGCAATCGGGGCGGATAAACTATCTGCCAAGCGATATTAAATAAGGAAAGGAAAGCTACGCGTCTAGCGTAGCGCGTGTCGCGGGCAGTCCCGTGACAGGGGGTAACTAGAAGCATAGGCACTCTAGTAGCAATATAGGGCAGACCTAAGCTCTAAAGAAGCTGTTCCTAAAGAGAAATCCGGAATAGTTAAAGTTAGGGACCTTAAGTAATAGGAAAGACTCCTAGGGCTAACCTAATACCCATCTAGCATCCTTACAGGAACACTCTAAAAAGTTAAGAGAAAACTTCTCTAGAGGTAAACCTAATTGGAAAAACAAGCAGGGCAATAACTGCACTAATAATCTAAAAAAAGAAAAGCCCTAGTTGTGGACCTCTCCTAGATGCAACTAGGGCAAGATATGGAAGGAGAGACTCTCTATATTGCTATTAAGCTGGAAATAGTACTCCCTATAGGCGAAGTATATTAGTTCTAAGCACTATATAATAGTAGCGCCAAAATCAATCTTATATAATATAATTTGGTAAAAGAGCATAAGCTTATCCCATTACTAAGGTGGCGGAAACCTACCACAGGGTTCCTAGATAAGCATTGGATTAAGCTATATAGTGCCTATAAGCTTACAGTATTAGTGGCCAACATGTATAACTATACTAAGATAGTTGGCCCGCAACCCTTCTAGGTGGCTAACTTTATAGGATATAACCTTATTCTTAGATATCCTTAGCTTATAGAAGCAGATCCTAAGATACGCTTTAAAATAGAAACCTTTAAATAGTGGAAAAATAAAAAATTGGAAGGGTGTATATTACTAATAAGCTTAAAGGACATCCTAGAGGATATAGCCCTAGGTAAAATAGTATACGCTCTATACCCAAAGAAGTATTAGATCTAACCCCTATTCTATGGCAAGATAGGTATAGAGCCTAGTATAGGCAATAACCCTTTTATAATAGATACCCTATAGGGAACTGGTGGATAGGCCGCGGAGATATTATAGGGAGGCGGCAATCTTAAAGATCTTATAGGATACTTCTACTGCTATAGGCTACTCTGGCTTAAGTAATATATAGAGAGTATACTATAATACCCTAAACGATGTATTAAAGACTTCCCTACCCTCTACTGGCTACCATATAAAACTGTTTAACGTATAGTAGCAACTATGTACGAACAGCTACTATAGCGCGTAATGCTACCTATAAGTGTTCTAAGGGACCTCTGGGATCTACCTAATAATAATATAGAGGATAAGCGCAACCCTAACCTGTTAAAAATTCCATTAGGCCTAAGGGACTTACTTAGGGTATTTTTAGGTAGATAAGCTAAAGTCCTTTAGCAGAACTTAGAATATAATTATATAATTAATTTAAAAGAAGGTAAATAACCGCCGAACCTTCCTATCTATAACCTCTCTTATAAAGAGCTTAAGATCTTATAGGAGTACCTTAACGGATTACTGGAAAAGGGATAGATATAGCCCAGTAAGTTGCTGGCAGGCATGCCAATCCTCTTTATCCTAAAACTAGATAGAACTATAAGGTTATACGTAGACTATTACGGTTTTAATAAGATTACAATTAAGAACTGTTACCTACTACTACTAGTTAATAAAATACTGGATTAACTATCTAGGGCGAAAATCTTTATAAGGCTAGATCTACGTAACGCCTATTATAGGCTCCGCATTAAAGAAGGGGATAAGTAGAAGACCGCTTTTTAAAACCTAATACGGCCACTTTAAGTATCTGGTAATGCCCTTTGGGCTAGCCAATGCGCCTATAATATTTTAATTATATATTTATAGAGCCTTAGGGGGACTAGTTAACCGCACATACGTTATCTATTTAGATAATATTCTGATCTACTTAGAAGATAAGGATTAGCACAAGCAACACGTCTGTAAAGTACTGGAACGTTTAGATAATTGGGGCCTCTACGCCAAGGCGTTAAAGTATATCTTTAACACTAAGCAGGTCGAGTTCCTGGGTTACATTATAACGCCTATAGATGTAGTTATAGACCTAGTATGGGTGCAGATAATCTAAAAGTGGCTAGAGCTAGAGAGTTACTAGGATGTTTAAGTGTTCCTAGGCTTTGCTAATTTCTATAGGCGCTTTATCTATAACTACTTGGATATTATCCAACACCTATTTAACTATATTGCTAAAGCTTTCCAAGACCTAGTGTAGGAAGTAAAAAGCTTAAAGGTGGGAAGGAAAAAAACTAAGAAGGGATTAACTAAATAGTATAAACTATAGACATGGCTTAGAAAGGTCTAGGAAGCCTTTTAGGAACTACGCACAAAGTTTATAGAAGCTCTACTATTGCGGCATTTTAACCTAGATTAGCTACTAATAATGGTTACTAATGCATTAAATTTTGCCCTTACTGGTATCCTACTATAACCTAATAGGTATCTAGATGCTACCTAGCTCTACTAGAGACTAGTAGTATTCTACAGCAGAAAATTCCAGGGACCTAAAGTTAGGTATTATACCCATAATAAGGAACTGCTAGCTATAGTTAACTGCTTTAAATAGTGGCGATACTACCTTAAGCACGCGAGCTATACCACTTGTATACTCTTAGATTATTATAATCTACGCTACTTTATAACTATAAAGGAGCTTATACCTTAATAAGCCAGATAGGTAGAGGAGCTTACGTGATTTAACTTTAAGATTAAATACAAGCTAGGGGAAAATAACCCTACTAACGGACCGTTATGACGGTTAGACTATGCCAAAGGCTTTAAAACGGGAGAAGGAAAACAGATAATAGATATTTTACTCCCTATATTGTAGAACAAGCTCTAGGTATGGGATGCCTAAGCACCCATAGCTCTATGTATTAAGTCTTAGGCGGTGTAAACCCTATTGGCTTCCACTACTATTCCGGCTAGTACCCAGTCCGTGGCCAATAAGGGTCTAAATATACTTAGATAGGACGTCCCTAATATAAGTTTGGAACCTAGTAATACACTACCCTTAATTACTAAGCTATCTCCTTAAACTAAAAGCGAAGCTATAAAGCAATTAGAACCCAGAGCCCTGTAATAACTAAAGAACTTTAACCTTATAGCGGCCTTCCTAACGCATAGTACTGGAGAGTTATAAGATCCATAGTACCATTTAGTTATGTACTTGGAGCAGTATAAGACAAAACAGCTTTTACCTAGGAACTATCTAAAAGGTTAATGGATCTTATCCATAAGGTGCAATAGAGGGACGCCTCCTATGCCATTTTTAATGTAAAAGTAGACTAGAAACGTAACGGAAAGGAAGCTGCTAGGTATTACTATTAGGAACTAGACCTAATAGGCCTACTATATAGATATAGCAAGGTTTGGGTGCTATAAGAAGCAAATCTACAACAGAAGATCCTTATAAGAAATTACAATAATCCTCTAGGTGGCTACTATAGTTAAGCCAAGACAGTGGAATTACTTTAATGCAAATACTACTGGCTAAAGCTTAAGTAGGAAGTAAAGGAGTACACCAGCCACTATAAGAAGTATTAAGTATATAAAATCTAAAGGCACAAGCCATGGGGTTTACTTAAATTAGTTCCCCCTGCTAGTAAGCTATAGCGACATTACGCTATAGACTTTATTACGGATCTCCCGCCCTTAAAAGATAGGTAAGAATAAACATATAATTTGGTTCTGGTACTTATTAATAGGTTTTTAAAGTACGTCTAATATCTTCCCGTTAATAAGACAATTAATATATAAGCGCTTGCTAGCCTAATTAAGGAGAAGTGCTTTCTTAAAGTAGATTAGCCGCACTCTATTATTACTAATAGGGGCAGCGTCTTTATAAGCCAGTACTGGTTGGATCTATGCTTTTATTTAAAGATAGACTACCGTTATAGTATAGCTTTCTATCTATAAATAGATGGGTAAATAAAACGCCAGAACTAGGAACTAGAGTCTTACTTATGGATGTATTTAAACTACCAGTAAAACAATTAGTGTAAGCTACTTCTGTACGTAGAGTATACTTATAATTTAAAGCAACACGTATTATATAAGTATATACTAATCCAGATTACCTACAGCGTCCAACTATTTAGGTTTAATAGTATACCTAGTAATTACTAGCTAAGGCCGCATGATTAATTATAGCATCCTACTAAAAAGTCTAAGGATATCCACTAGAGAGTATAAGGATACCTCTAGGAATAGGAGGAGTAATGGAAGTATGCGAAGTAGAGCCTATAAGATACCTAAGAGCTGTAGAGACTCTAGTATAACTATAAATACTAGGATAAGCATTTTGGAGTAGGCGACGAGGTCCTATTACGTTTAACAAATATTAAAACCTGTTAACTATTAAAGAAGCTTAATATAAGATACCTAGGTCCCTTCCAAGTTAAGGAATAAATTGGTAAGCTAGCCTACCGTCTCCAGCTACCCCCATCTATAGCCTATATATATCTAGTATTTTACGTAAATCTACTAGAGCTATGGTATAGACCACCACCGGAAAAGAACTTCTGTCTAGGCCTAATTAAATACCCTAAAGTAGTAGGCAAGCGGTATAAGGTTAAAGCTATACTGTGCTGTAAGTCTGTTAAGAACAAGCTTTAATATAAAGTTAAATAGCTAGGCTGGCTTGCTAAGGACTCTATATAGGAACTAGAGGACTACCTTAATTATTGCGAAGATATTCTAAAAGAATATTAGAACTAAGGTCTTTAATCTGCAAGGCGTAGAAAGCGCTCTAACACTATAGTGTTATCACAGCCTATAAAGAAGACTCGCGTAAAGAGCAAGAAATAGGTTAAATTAGATATGGAACGGACAGGCTCCGGAAACTATAAGGATTAATTAGGGCTACGGCCTAAGGTAGGATAGGTCCTCAGCCTTTTCACGTATATAGTATAGAATTAATAGGGTATTTTGCTAGAACTGCATTCCTGTTTATTAATCTATATTAGGAATAGTATTTCTATGCCTTCCTAAATGCCTTATAAGGCCTTCCTAAGCACTAGTTAAAATCCTTAATTGCTACTATATATAAGAACAATCCCAAATGCCTAAATTAAAAGCCACTATGCCTTATCCTTAGGTATAGGATTAGTATCCATCGGCCTGCTAAGTAATGGCCAATGGGAATAAGATCCAGAAGCCTTGGTAGGAGTATAGTTAGGCATAAAAACAGGGGCAGGCCAATAAGGTGTAGAAGGAGCAGAGACTCTTAAATGCTTAGCACCAACATTAGGTCCAAACTAATACCAATGAAATTCCTAAGGCGTAAGCTTATAGTTAATAAAAACACGCTTAAGCCTAAAATAAACAAAGATGTTAGCTAGCTGGTATAGACCAGAACTACTAAGACCTTACTATAGCAACCGTTAGTTACCCATCTACTAGGTACCTAAAGGGTAACCTACCTAATACCGCATTATATTATGCTCTTTTAAGACTTAACGCGTATACGTAAACTCCTTCTTGTGGTAGATAGCAACCTTCTTCTTATCACGCCTATTCTTTACCCTATCCTTAGTATACTAGCCTTACTCCCTTATTAGATATTGCTAGCTTACTAGGAATTATAGGCGGTATAGATGGCTGTGGTATAGTCTCGAATTTAACCTAGATATTTAGCATTAGCGCTGGACTAAGAGAGAGCCTAGATAATATAGTAGTTAAGGATATTAAAGAATTATCACTACTTAGGCCTAGGCTATATTAAAGCCTAAAGTTAGTAATAGAAACCTATTAAGGATAGAAAAGCTTACCTTAACGTAACTACCGCTCTTAGTACGCATGTATTAATTATAAGGACTAAAGGTATTAAATCTTATATAGTAAGTCTTATTATAAGCATCCAGAATCTTCTTATTAGACTTCTAGTCCATTAAGGACATATAAGTAAAATTATTTAGGTAGGCCCAGCACTAGTTGCGGGTTAGTAGAGGTTAAGGTTCTATATATAGCGGTAAGGCTAGGATATACTAAGGAATCTACTTAGAAGAGCAGTTAGTAGGAGAACAAAGAGGCATATTAAATTAATAATAGAAAGGAAGAAAATCTTAATAATATATTAAAGATATATCCAAAATTAGACGAAGGTTAATAATGGGAAGTAAGGTGTTAAAGAAAAGGACCAAGCTTAATAAGTAAAGTGTCTCTATACTTCACCTTCCAATACCCTTCTAGTATATAGCCGCAACCTTGCTAATATAACTCTATTACAATAGCGCAATTTAAAAGAAAGGAAATACGCGTATATACTATTTAGCTATTACTTCCTTATAAGAAAAACTGATTACACGGCTAGGGAAGGCAATTAAGACGTTAATTAAAGACGTATATAGGTTAAATTATACCTAAACAATACTATAGTATTAAAATAATAATGTTATAAACGTTCTTGACAATTACATAATAGCTAGAGGCGCTATTATAAAGTGTCCCTCCTATTTACCAGGCAGTAGAGCTACGCCAAAATATAGTATAGGACTATAAGAATGAGAAAGGATTATAGATTAATATCTTAATAGTTAGACGACGGCAAGCTAAGGCTCTATATGTTAAATCCTATACTAAAAGGTTCTATGGAACTATATTGGAACACTAAATTGCCTATAATATTTGTGATTAATTATAGACTGGCATAAAGGCTTAGAAATAGAGTTGCATAAAAATCCTTATATTAGCCTAGGAAGTTACCAGTATGCTTCTAGCAGGCTTCTAATAGGTCTCCTAGCAATCCTTATATCTTTTCTCTAGTTATATTTTTTCCTTATTAAGGTTTTTTAGAAGTTTAAAGCAGGGGTTAGATAGATAGATGATATATAGCGGTATACCAATATCTCCCTAATATGTCTCCGAACCCCTTCCGGGACAAGCCCTTATAATCTCCCTACTGTAAAATAATGGCGATTAGGGGCCAACCGCAAGAAGGGGGGAGGCAATATAAGGGATATTATTGCGGTTACCTTAGGTTGCCCTTAGGACAACCTCTGGGCGCCCCTTAGATAGTTGCCGGTTACATACTGGAGGTACGTGCCTATAGTATATAGTCTCCACGATCCCAGAGGCCTTACCTCCTTAAGGATTCGTCTCTCTTACCAATCTATCCTGTTCCATAATCGTGTCCCTATAGCCCCCTATCTACAAAGTCCCCTTATATATATACGTTATATTTATAGGACAACTAAATAGACTGGCTTATATTTACCGAGTTTATTATAAATAACTCCATCTTAGAAACTATAAAGGTCTCTCCATTTTTAGCTAACTATAGCTAGCATTTGCAAATAGGTTTTAAACCCTTTAGTAATGTTCCTTACCTAGCTTATTAGGCTCTATAAGTTATAGAATAACTATAAGAGTTTCTTACTAATAAAATAATATAGGCCTAATTGGTTTATAAAGCCGTAGCAAATAAGAACTAAACCCTAACACTAGCCTACTAAATAGGTAACTTTGTCTAGCTAGATATAAGAAATCTAAATATAAAATAACTTACTAAGAAACTTAATTGGAAGAACGCTGGCCCTTATAAGGCTAAAAAGGTTGTCTTTCCTTATGCCTACTAACTAAAACTCCCTAATACGGTTAAAATCCACACTGTATTCTATACGTTAGTCCTTTACCCTACTGCCCCTATATTAGACGCCCTGCCTAAACAGATCTAAGACCCTCCTCTACTAGTTAAAGTGGATAGTAAAGATAAGTACCTTGTTAAAAGAGTTAATAATATTAAGTATAATATACGGAAACGTAAATATATATACTATTAAAAGGGATATTCCTAGTAGTGGTATGATTACCTAGGAACTCCTTTTAATAGTGCAGAAGTAAGTGGTAGCGATAACGCTAATATATTAACTGAAGAGCTATGCTATAAGATAGGGGACGGCCTTTTACCTGTGCTTGCTTGGCTTGCGTATTAAGCACGTTCCTACGTGACCTGGTCTTTAACCTCGTCCTATATATTCTCTAATACTCCCCCTTAGGATGAGTCCTAGTATCTATATAGTTCCTACTTAGTATATAAAAAGATTAAGCTAAAAAGAAGACAAGAAGGCTGTTAATGGTTATAGCTAAAGATATTAAAAGGGTTACTAAGGCGCTAGTAGTAAGCGAGCTAATAGCGATTTTTTTATACCGGGCATGGAAAATCCTAATTGGTTGGTAGAGTATGGTAGAGTTTGGCAGAATGCGATAATGTGGCAGAACTTGGTAGAATGCGATAATGTGGCAGAATTTAGCAGAATACGATAATGTGGCAGAACTTGGCAGAATGCGACAATATGGTAGAACTTAGTAGAATGTAATAATGTCCTAGCACCCCTATAGCTTAGATACCACTCCTAGTTGTTTCTTAAATCTCTTAAATGCTACCTATACTAATGGCTTTGTTATGCCGTTAGTAATTATTTTAGCAGTTAGAATATAATTAATTTATAGCTTTCTCTTCTCTACAAGGTCTCGAATAAAGTAATAGCAGGTATTAATATGCTTAGAGCGTTTATGTAAGTAAGGATTCCTAACTAACGTAAGTGCTCCTTAGTTGTCCCCGTATATTTATACCATTAGCCCATTCTTATTAATATATTCCAGTATCCTAAGGTCTTTAAAGATCTATGCCGTCTATTGACCCTGCTTTGCGTATATAGCTTAGGAGATATATTTGGACTTAGTACTTAAAGTAGCGATAGAGTTTTATTTCTTTGCTGCCTATAAGTATAGCCCTATATAGAACATGCCTACTTCCCCTAAAATACTCTTCTAATTTAACTTATTGTTAGCCCAATCTGCATCTATATATATAGCAAATTTCTTATTTTAAGCTCCTCCTGGTTTATAGTAGAGCTTTTGCTTAATAGTTAATTATACGTATTATATAAGGTTCTTAAGTCCTTAACCGTAGTATTTCGCTAGTTCGCTTATATACTGTGCTAATTGGCCTAGGATAAATACGATATTAGGTCTTGTAAGCACTATTCTATATATTAGGCTTTTAACACCTTATTAATACTCTAAGGGGTTAATTTATTTATTATTCTTAGTTATAGGTTAGAGGGATTTATAATTAACTATAGGGGTCTTCTTTTCCTTATACTTGCCCTTTATAATTCTAAACTTATTAAGAACTGTGCTGAGGTACTGCTCCTAGTTAAGGTAGATAGTCTTGTTTTCTCTATCTTATATAACTCTAACTTTAAGAATCTTACTGATCTCCCTTAGGTTCTTAGTGTTAAAGCGTAAGGAAAGAACCTTGTAGAACCAGTTAAATTGCTGTTTATTCTTAGCTATAGTTATAATATTATTAACGTAAATAAGGAGCAAGATTTGTTTATTAGGATAAATGTATAAGTATAGGTTTATAAGACTTTGGACAAAACCATTCTTAATAAGGAATCTCCTAAGGAGTAGATGCTAATCTTAACTAGCTTACTTTAGGCCATATAGACTTTAAAGTGCTTTAAGGGCCTTTTCTTTTTTAACTGGAACTCCTTCTAGTAGGGTAAGATAAATGTCCTCTTAGAGGTGTAATTCCGTAAACGCGTTTTTAATATTAAATTACTAGCATACTAAATCCCTTTTTGCAACTATTGTAAGGAATAGCCTAAGAGTGTCTATATAGACTGTTGGTGCGAACGTCTCGTTATAGTTAATGCCGTATTCTTAACTCAATCCTTATATAATAAGCCGTGCCTTAAATTATTTGATAGCACTATTACGCTTCGTCTTAACTGTGAAAACCCATTTAGTTAAGACAAGGTTTGTTTCTTTTGGGGGGATATACTTCTTCTAGGTTCTGTTTAAGATAAGTAATAGGATTTCCTCCTTAATAGCTACTTGCTATATTAGTCTATAGACTAGATCGTTTATGGCTTCTTTATACATACGTGGGATTTAAATACTATTAACTTCTTTCGCTGGGAATACTATAGCCTCTAGGTCTTTAGGTAAGTTAGTAATAATAGCGTAAAGAGCTTTTATAATATGGTCCCTAATAGAATTGCTAGGTATAGAAAGAGATAGAGTTGGAAGAGCTGTAGTAAATGCATATCCTCTTTCTCTAAATTCTTCTCCTCCGCTCTAGACTATAGTAAGTATTGCTCTAATAATCTTGGCCTATCTTTCTTTATCCTTCTTATCTCCCCTATTTCTCTTTCTTTAATAGAAGAAGTATAGAGTAGGAGGATTTTTGGCTTAATTACTTACAGTTCCGTTTTATTTAGATTTAGGCTGTTTAGGTTTGGGTTATTTGGCAAGTTCTTTATTAATATCTATAAAAGGGCTTTCTTATTTATGCTACTGCGAGTTAGGTTACTTCTTTATTTCTTATATATTCCTATTCTCGTCCTCTATAGATGCAGGTATGTTATTTTCTAGAGTTTTAGATGGGATTTTAACTATTACCTTTGCGTATAGTTTAATTAGTTTAGGAGCTACGACTTATAGTAGCTTTGCAGTTTAGACATAATTTTTAATAGTAACTTTATTTAGTGGGTGACCTCTCAGTTTTCTTAGGATATAATAATTTGGTGTGCCTTATAGTCCATTAGTGTTGTTCTAAATCTATAGGTCTACCTTTCCTCCTTTAACTAACTTGTCTATATATATAATGCTTGCTCGCTAAGTATATCTAAAATCTAGGCAATATACCTTATATTGCTTATCTGTTGTCTTTAAGTACCCTATAAATATACCTTCTTTTCCTCTTAGTACTAGCTTATTATGTCTGCCTTTTATAGGTAGGGTTTTTGGATTAGTATAGGCGTAGTACTTACTCCCCCATACTTAAATGTAATTGATATTTAGCTTTTCCTCTAAGAAGGCTTATTTAGGGCAAGTGATTTTGCTATTAATTATTAGGCTAGTTAAAAGACGATTTCGTATATATATATTAGCCTTAACCGCTTTATCCCAAAATTTAATTAGGAGTTGGGTGTTTTTAAGTATTACTCTTATTATATTTTCGGCTGTTTGTATACTATATTTGGTGGGGCCGTTCTGGTTTAAGAAGGCGACTATAGTATATTCTGCTTGGATTCCCTCTTCTTTCTTCTATTAATTTATAACTTTGCGAAGTTCTAGTGCGTTGTCTAATCTTAATGCCTTAACTTTCTTTTCTGTCTATAGTTTAACTTATACTTTATAGCCCTATAAGGCTCGTATTGCTTAGTCTTTTATTGCTAGTGGGATTAACTAATTTTTACGCGTGTAGTTATTAATAAGTTGCATAAAATATCTATTTTTATATAGAGATTTAGGGAAAGGGCTAGTAATATTGAGAGATACGAGTTGTAATGCTTCGGTCTTGTATTTCGCTAGTGTCTTGCTTATTTTGTTTCTTATCTTCGCGAGCTTATATGTGCTATATATCCTCTATTCCTTTAGGGGAATCTTAATCTTTTCTTTAAGGGTTGTGACCTTATAGAGTTTGCGAAGGAAGTTTGGTCCGTAATAGCCGAAGCGTTAATATATAAGTTGGTATTGGTAACGATCTGCTTTTATAGTTACGTCTTCCTCTTTAGATTTATTAGGGTCCCCTCCAGATTCTATGTTAGTACTATAGCCTATATTCTTATACTATTGCTTAGTAGAATTATAATAGGTTGCAGTAAAGGCTTTCCCTTAATAAGACTTAGAGATATATTTAATAACGTAGAGTCCTTCCTTTTGCTTTACACTGATTATAACCTTATAACCATTATTAAAGTATATATTTTTATTATTAAAGAATCCCGTAAGTCCATTCCTATATAGTCTTTTCGCGGAAATTAAATTTATACCAAGTTTTGGTATAAGAAGAGTGTTCTTAATTAATGCTAAAGAACTATCCTAACATACTACCTATACTATCCCGCGCTAATAAGAATAGAGCATTTCTCCCCCTACTTGATTAGAGATATAATATTTAAGCTGTATAAGTGGACCTCTAAATAAGTAGGGTTTATTAGTTATATTAGATAACGCGCCTATATTGGCGACCTAATTAGTAGGGGTTGTCTTATAGATAAGCTCCTGAGTAAGATGGCATTTCTTAACTATAGTATTAGATTCGCTTGCAGAGTTAGATAAGGATTTGCATTTAGGTAAATTAGTTGGATTTAAGTTTAAGTTATTAGCCTGTGCGGGGTACCTATGGCGTTGTTTTAATTAAGAGGGCTTTATAATAGCTTTTGTCTAAACAGCCTTTGTTTTAAATGTGCTATTCTTAGTAAAGTCTTTAGTAGAAGACCTTAGTTTATATTTGTGTCTAAGTTAAGACTTATACTCTTATTTCTTGCGAAGTTTCTTACTATACTCCTTAATTTCGTCTATAAGATCGCAGTCTTTTGCGAAGTGATCTCCCCTATATATATAACAATCGGTTATAGCATTGAGTCCTATACGGCGTTAAGTATAGTAATTTAGGTAGCAGTATCGAAATGCTATATATGCTTACTTAGCTTCTTCCTTAACTTTAACTTTATATTTGCTAAGCATCTTAAGCTTCTCTTTAACAGTTAGGGAGGGTTAGGTAATAAAGCCTCTCGTAATCAGTTTGTAGAAATTAGGAAGTGCCCTTATAAGGATAAAGAGTAAAGCATTGTCTGGGTAAGCTGCCTTAAGGTTAGTATTTACGGCAACTGCCTTTTAACGGTATTCCTTTAGCTTAGTCCACACGTTATTAAGGCTTTTCTCTTAATTGTACTTAAACGTCTATAGCTCAGTTATGTAGTGGTAGGCGGTTGTTTAATTCGTTTTTCCGTATTTAACTTTTAGATATATCTAGAATTCCTTTATATCTTTATATTCGCCAATTATAGACTTATTATTAGTGCTAAGCACGGTACTAATAAGGTAGAATGCCTTAGCTTAATTACGCTTGTATTCCTTAGCCTTTTTTTAGTTCTATATACCTCCTAGTTGCTTAAACTAAGAAGTAAGCTTATTAACTTTAGTTTCTCCACTTTCTAAGGATGTTAGTGTTTTAGCGACTAGGGTAGTGCCCACGACTCTCTTAATCCATACGTGCTCATACTTAGTAACTTTAATAATATAGAATATGTCTTTGCCTTCTAGCTTAAACTTTATATCCTAGAACCACATCTTATAGTTATTGCGGTTAAGCACTAGGATGCGGCAGTAGTCTTTGTTATTGTCTATTGTATTTTTATATTATTAGAGAGGTTATAGGGTAGTTATAGTATGTGGTATTTGTGGCAAACTCGGTCGTCGAGGCACGGAACAGCAACGAGGACGTAGGCCTATACGATTGTATTGGTCCTATACGAGAATATCAAACTAAGGAGAAGAAGAAGGTCGTGGAACGGACACGTCTATGTACACGCGCCAAGGCGTAAGCGAACCCCTGACTAGGTGACGCGCTCTAGCGCCGTTACAGTATTTATACAAGGCAGCTGTTAAACCGTAACTACTAATTTGTAGTATTAATGGGATGTTGTACGTTAAAGGTAGGAAGGATTTGCGGTGAAGTAGTATCTTATAGGTTTTCTATTAAAAAGTAGACAATTTGAGATGTTTTTGAAGGTGTTTTAATGGAGGTAGTGCTCTGCGCTCTCTTCGACCTACTTGTTGGAAATACAGTATAGCCTGCTTGCCCTTCAGCCTGCTTGCTAGAATTTGTATAGCCTACTCGCCCTTTAGCCTACTTACTAGAATGGTGTATAACCTACTGCTTAGGGGTGACCTTTGCGTCAGGGAGTTAAATTTATTGTCTGTGGTAAACCGGTACTTATAACCTATTAAAAGGGATATTTCTAGTAGTGGTATAATTACCTAGGAACTCCTTACAATGGTGCAGAAGCGAGTAGTAGCGATAACGCTGATATATTGACTGAAGAGCTATGCTATAAGATAGGGGACGGCCTTTTACCTATGCTCGCTTGGCTCGCGTACCGAGCACGTTCCTACGTGACCTAGTCTTTAACCTCGTCCTGTATATTCTCTAATATATACCTTATAAAATAGAGAGGCTTTACTAAGCCCTTATGGGAACCTATTAACTCTATAGGACTTATATAAGCCGCAAAAGACTTTTATAAACTCTACCTAGAACTACTATAGCCCTATCTCGCAGAAGCTTAAGTTTAAAGGGGGGGTACTATTACAGGACACCTCCGTGATACCTTATACACATTTACCTATTTCTACTAATGCAGTAAGAAAAGACCGACCGCGAGACAGCAATTTAATGGTAATATGCCGGCAATCTATGGCAATCTGACGGCAATCTGCCGCATTCTACTATATTTTACTAAGTCTACTAAATCCTACTAAGTTCTGCTAGAACCACTACTTAAATCCTACTCTACTTTATATATGTGTTAACTAAGTAACTAAACTAATAATATATACCCTTTCTTCCCGTTTTCTTACTTTCTTTCCTTATATAACGTTTTAACTTTATTATATAGCCTATATATATAGCTTATACTTACTCCGTAACACTACTCCTCTATAACTACTACACTACTACTAAATTCTATTTAAACTAGATTATAATATATTTAATAAGTATATTTAAAGGCTTTTCCTTATTATAGATATAGTCTATAAGTAGTAAAACTAAATTTAATAGGGAGTGGTTAAATACGTTCTTTAATACTAAAAATTCTAAATTATATAAGGCTCTTTAAGGTTTTACTAGTTATATTCTAATTTCCTAATTAGAGTTAGCGCGATTATAATCTAGATTTCTCCTACTTACGCTAGTCTTACCTTTTACCCTCCTCTTCTTTAACTTCCGCAGCCTTTATAATAGGCCTAATTAATTAGCTTTCTTACTTATTATTACTAAGTAAGGTTATATAGGGCTTTAAGCCTCTATTACCTACTAGGTATATTTTAACTAAAAAGTTATTTAAGTACTAATAAGTCTCCTATAGCCCGTAGCTCTTAAAGGTAGTTTACTAAAGTTATTAGTTTGTTAATTTATATAAGCTCTCCCTTTATAGCAGTAGGAAGAATACTCTATATTTACTCTTTAATAGGTAAAGTAGTTATATTAGATATAGAGGTAGGTATATAGTTAGACGCGGAGGCTAATATTACTATTACTAGTGTTAGATTTAACTTAGTAATTAAGTTAAATATATATTTAGAACTTATAGAGAAGGTCTATATATTACTAAAAATCTATTAAATTACTAGCTAGACTAGAGGAAATAAATATAAGACACTCTATAGAGAAAGAGAAGCTTTAGAGCTTAATTGCCCCTAAAGATATCTATAAGATAGCCTATATACTATTACGTAACTAGATATATACATATCACTAGGCTTAAAAAGACTGCCTAAGTACCCCCTATAGTGGCTAAGGAGCGATTAATAAAAAAATTTAAACCCCCTACGCTAAGCCTAATTAGGTAATTTCTAAGCAAAATTAATACTATAGGGGGCTCACGAGAGCCCTCTAATGCCTTACACTTAATTATAAAATATTATTCAACCACCAAATATACACTTATTAAGTAGATTTTTTGGCGACGTCGTGTAGGCGTCGCACGCGCAATTTAGGGCTACTATTGGCCTTATGCGATAACTATTTACCAATTATATCTAAAGGTGAAATAAAAATCAAGCATATGGCGCACCTATTTTGAATGGCTTTGCGACTAGCGGTGTAGATGCACGAAGCTCTACACGTGTTGGCCGCGGAGGTAGCCTTACTACAGAGGTGCGACGGGTGCTGTTCGACATCGGTATCAGTCTAGTTTCAACCTGTATCATCACACTCTAGGGACCCCTGTAGGAGGTCAATTCTCTTATGTATATTAGGGCTCTTAGAGCCACCTTAAATAAAACAGATTACTCGTTCAATTCTGTGTCTCTACCTATCAGCTAGCTTATGTCATTTGTCGTGATACCTGCCTGGCTGAAAGCACGAAGCTCTGCAGAAGCTCTGAGCCTCGTGCAGAGCCTCGTGCAGAGTCTCGTCGTGCAGAGCCTCGTCGTGCAGAGCTTCGTGCAGAGCTTCGTGCAGAGCTTCGTGCAGAGCTTCGTGCAGAGCCTCGTCGTGCAGAGCCTCGTCGTGCAGAGCTTCGTGCAGAGCTTCGTGCACGAGGCTCTGCAGCGTTGGCGAGCCTTAACTAGGCTGTACCACTTTACAATTGGCCTGATCTTTGAAAGATCTGTTCCGGAATGAAGCAATTGTTCCGGAATGGAGCCGATCAAAGCGATACACGACTCGTTCCTGTTTGCGGACGACTTTGTTCCGGAATGAGGCAGAAATAATCCGGAACGTGTCGTGTACCGGTAGGAAGCTCATTCGAACTCCAGATTAAATCTGAAGGCTTCAGATTGCGCGCGTCCGTGCAACCCGTAAAGCCATAGACGCGTATTAAATCGGGAAGGAACGCGTTCTTTCTGCCGGACTTTCCGTTTAGATTTAACCTGACACTTTTACAACTAAACGTTCCCTAAGGAATTATGGGATAGAACTGAGTAAATAAAAGGACGCGAAAGAGCTATATTATCTAAGAGCCGTTAGTCTAATGCCTCTTATACTGCCCAGCTAGGCAGATAAGAGTGGTCTTATTTAACCAGAACGGATTCTCCTTATTCACCATCTTGGGTTTATGGTAAGGGTAAGGAGCGCATACAGTTACCTATTATACCTTTATTTTAAAGATAGGGAGAAATATAAGGTTTTAGAAGTCGGTAGGGGACAACAACTTAGGTGGGGGAGGTATATAGTGGTGTAATTTGGCCCCCTAAATTTAATATCTAAATTAGGCATAGCTTTAGAAGAGCTTAGGCCTTCTATATATTTTATATAGATCGGTCTAGAGCCCCAAAGTCTTTAATAACTTAGATAGGACCAATAGATATACACTTTTCCTTTAATATACACTTTTCTTCTCTTCTTACTAATGTTACGGACGCTTTAAGTACAATGTTACGACTACTTGGGGAAGAGTTAGAGGAAGCTAGTTAGTTAATATAGGCACGGTCCAGGATAGATCCGGTGGAACCATGTAACGAGAAATAGTAGCCGAGTTATATAACGTGCTATATAAGGAACGCAGAGAATGTAGTGAACGTATGTACCTTATGTATAACACGTACCTTACGGAGCGAAGGGATTTCTTAGGCGTATAGTTATGTATTTAAAGGACTACAGTCCCTACCCAGATAGTTCTCTCTTTGTAGTGAATTTTAGAATACAATTAGAGTTAATCTATTAGGTAACTACTCCACTAGTTATTATTATATTGTTAATTTATTCTTACCTATATACCTAGCCTAATAATAGGACCCACGATAGTTTCTACTATAAGGTTCCGTTACACATTCACTACTAAGGTTACGGTATTAAATAAGATTAAACAATATACCACCCAAAGCACTAGTTACGACGACGTCGACAGCAGCCATAACCTTAAAGTTAGGAGATACTAGTATAGCGGACACAGATTCTCAAGTAGTTATATAAGGTTAGTTATAAGAAATAGTTAATCACTTATAGAACAATAGTAGGCTACTTAAAGAACGCATTAATAGAATTAGAGCAGTAAAGGTTAAGTTACCTTCAATTAAATAATTCTTAGGAGAGAAGTTAAAGCTTAAAGGGTTTCTTACGCAGGTATATTTTAAGGTTATGCAGAAAGGAGCGAAGTTAGCAACACCTATGGACTAGGTAGTATACGCAGGACTATTCTTATTAGGAAGAGCTCTAGAGTAGTTTAAGCCTTACCTTACAGAGATATAAATAAACGGTGCGACAACTACTAACCTAGACGTACGGTATGTGTTTGCAAATTAGAACGGATTTGTAGAACGGTTAATATAAATGTTTAGAGACCCTAAAGCAGCCATAATAGCGGAACGAAAACTTCAGAACTTAGTACAACGCACTTTAGTAATTAAGTATACAACGCAGTTTTAAATACTAGCTATATAGGTTAAGTGGAATAATAGGGCGCTTATAGCACAGTATAAGTAAGGACTTAAGGCTAAAGTCCAAGACGCAATTATTCTGATAGAAGATGTGGATATTCTAAGAGAGTTAATAAACTAGTTAATAAAGATTAATAATAGGATCTATTAAAGGAAACAAGCTAAGAAAGGGTAAGATAGAGTTCTATAGTTATATAAGGCGCAGAGTACGTAATAACAGACATAGAGTTAAAAACTATAGAATAGCGCAGAGCTAATAGACCTAAGTAGTACCAAAGAAACCTAAAGATAGGAAAAGAAACTATAGAAACCTAGAGGTTAAGGATTAAGTAATTAAAGGACCTAAGAGCAGAGGCTAAACCAGGGATCTTAACAGTAGAAGACATTTAGGCGGACTCTACAATAAGAAAAATGGTTTAAAGATAGGGCTTGCATAAATTATAAAAAATAAGGTTATTTTGCCAGAGACTATAGAGGTGGTTAGAGTAATTATGTAGTAAAGGGAACTAGGCCAGTAGACGGCATATATATATAGAGGGATAATAGTACACTGTAAGGAATAAAAGAGTGTTTAATTAATAGTTTTATATTTTGTTATAACAACGCATGCCAAATTTATAAGAACGCTAAGTACGGCGTAAGCTATTAGCTATAGAAGCTATTATTATCTAAGTTTAAAGGAACTAATGAACTAGCTCATAGATTGGACATTAAAGATAATAAATTTAATATAGGCGAAGCATTTACCAACAATAAGGTAATAAAGGCAGCTTATTAGGAGTATATAAACCTTAAAGAAGTTAAAATAGAAGCAGAGACTGAGACCATTATGGAATAAGGTTTAGTAACGGGTATTATAATACCGTTAGATACGATTTCCATCGCTTTATAAGATAATAGGAGCAACATTTAAAAAAAACCAAGTAAGTAGATAACTGCTAGTGCTAGCTTATTACTTAATAAAGGTAAAAGGCTATAGGCTTAAGATTCTTAAGAAGAGATATAAGAAGCTTAAGATTCTTAAGACAAGATAAGATACACCTAAGGACCCACAACGGATAAAAACTAATAGGAAAGGGCAGCTACTTAGTTTATAGATAAATAAATAAGTATAGGACGCAAGTTTAAAAACTACAAGTTTAGGGAACAAATAAGAATGTTAGCAATCCTAGGTAAACGTAGTATTTAGCCTAAAGATTAAATAGTTAATACCTAGATTAAAAAGCAAGATAACTACGAAGATCTAGCTATAAGACGCAGAAAATAAAAAACTATAGATAAGTTTAGGACAAGAATTATCGCATAGCAAGAGCAAAAGCTAGATAAGAGGTTAGCTATACTAGGTTATATAAGGGACAGAGCACCTATATAAAGAGTTATTAATAGGCTAAGTACAGGGACACCTAGGGTAAAATAGTTAGATAAACTAGAATAAGAAAAGGATCTAGATATCCTAACTAGGTTTAAAGAAAGACATACTAAAGGATATTATAATATAGTAATAACAAGGTACTTTCTAATAGATAGACCATATACACTAAACCAGTTGTATGGAAAGTGGTATAGGCAATAATACAACAACAAATAAGAAGATTTTTATATATAGCTAGATAAAAAAGTTATCTAAAACTAACCCATTACGGAAAAACGCATAAGTTATATTAAAGGGGTATTAATTATAATGTTAAGGGACCTAAAAGAGGGATCTAGGGATTAGAGAAGTAAATAATAAATCTTAGTACCCGTAACAGAGATACCAGTGGTTAGGTTAACTAGGTATAGGTTTAAACTTAAAGATAAAAATAAACTAAGAGTTAACCTAAGTTACCTAGCGTATTATATACTATTGTGGATAGCTTATATGGATAACACCTATAACATATATAGAGCACCAAAAGATAAAAACCGGAAGTACCTAACTAGGATATATTAGGCACCCAAGGAAAGGCGGTTTAGAAATACTAAGTATATATATAGATGGCACCTAGTAGAAGTATAAGGTTAGGGAGACTTAACACTTTAACTAGGAAGATTTCTTACAGAAGAATGCCTAGACGGATAATAGTAGTGGGAGTACCTAGAAAACACTTATCTATAGCATATAGAGGAAAAGAAACAAACTAAATATTGGCTAAGGTTAGACTAAGTACAAGCAGGATCTAGCAGCCAACAGTTAGAAAAAGGGGAGGTGTATAGGACCAGAGGGAACTAGTATTAAAGCCTTAGGCCCTTAAAGGAATTTAAGGTTAACACCTAAATTTACGAGTTAAATGGTAAGATTAGCAGTTTGAAGCGTTAATAGATAGTAAAGTAATAAGGAACCACGTGTCACCAAAAGCAGTAGAAAGAAGGGAGTTACTATATAGACAGAAAAAATACCTATATCCACTTATAACAATTTCAGGAGATTAGATAGCCTATAGAGGAGGTATTATTAATCTCAAAATAGGACCCATTCAGTTAACTATTAAAGGGAGACCAGTAAGAATGTCTTTTAATATCCTACTATTGGGATAGAACGAGGCGATATTAGAAATGCCTTAGTTATAGGAGTACAATCTAAAGATTAATTAGGTTATAGGTTAGGTTAATATTAAGAATACTTAATAGTATAAGGTGCAACAGCAAACCAAGTTAGTATGGTACTAAGTTAGAGTGATATATAAAGAGACTAAGCGAGGCTTAAGTTATGTACCAAAGAGATACCACAAGTATAGTAAGAAGTTATAGTCACTAGAAAGTAAAAAGCTATTAAAATATGCAGTATAGGACCATAAAATAGAATTAGAAAAAGGAATAAGTTTAAGGTTTTTTTTAATCTATAAGCTTACTAAAACAGAGTTAGTAGCGCTTAAGGAGTTTATCTAGGAGAACTTACGTAAGGGATATATTAGACCATTATAGTTATTAGTAGAATATCCAGTACTATTCATCCTAAAGAAAAACGGAAAACTTAGGATGTATATAGACTATAGATAGTTAAACAGCATTATTAGAAAGGATAGGTATCCTTTACCCTTAATTAGCGAAATCCAAGATAGAATAGGCAATGCGAAAATCTTTATAAAGATAGATCTAAGGTAGGCGTACTATCAGATTAGGATTAAGGAAGGCAACAAATAGAAGGCAGCCTTTAGGTTAAAGGAAGGACTATATAAGCCATTAGTTATACAATTTGGGCTTATAAACGCACTAGCAATATTCTAGAAGCGAATTAATAGTATATTAGGAGAATACCTTAATAAGTTTATTATGGCATACCTTAACAATATTATCATCTACTTAGAGAGTAAGGAAGAATATAGAGAACACGTTAAATGGGTTTTAAAGAGACTATAGGAAGAACAGATACTAGTAGTAATTAAGAAATGCGAGTTCTTTACAAGGAAAACTAATTTTATAGGATTTATTATTAAACTAGGAAAGATTAGTATGGACCTAAAGAAAGTCAAAGCTATAGTAAGTTAGCAAGAACTAGAGAACGTTACGCAGTTAAGGTCGTTTCTAGGGTTTTATAACTACTATAGGAGGTTTATAGCATAGTAGTCGAAAAGCATTAAGCCATTTATAAGGCTAACAAAGAAGGAGGAACCGTGGGTTTAGAGTAGTAAGTAGAAGAAGCTATTCCAAGAACTTAAAAAGTTGTTTACCTAAGAACTAGTCCTCAAGATCTATTAACCAAAGTTAGAAACGGTTGTTAAGACAAACATATTAGACTTTGCACTAGGAGTATACTTGCTACAAAAGCACCAGGACGTATAGCATCCAGTAGCGTACTATAGTCGGAAAATGACACCACTAGAGTTAAACTACGACATCTATAATAAGAAGTTGTTAGGTATAGTTACAGTACTTAAGAAATAGAGAGCATTCTTACAAGGCATAAAGAAACCGTTTATAGTTAAGATAGACTATAAGAACCTTACAGAATTCCTAATAATAAAGAAACTCAACCAAAGACAGGTTAGATGGGCGGAAATGTTTACAGAATACTATTTTGAAATTTAGTATACCAAGGGTACAGATAATGCACGAGCAGACGCTCTAAGTAGAAAGGCTAAACTATAAAGTAATAAAAAGCTATCAGGAGCTTTGTTGCGAAAAGATTAAAACAGATTAATTAGGTATAATTACCTAAAAATTATAGTAACTAAAGAAAGTTAGATCCATAAATTACCAAAGAGTGATTAGATATAGAAGATCCAAAAAGCATAGATAAAGGATCTAGACTTAAAGCAATATAAAAATAGAGAAGCAATGTATATGCCTAAGTCTATTACAGAAGAGTTTATTAAGGAATTCTATAAGGGAATAATATAAGAACATAACAGAGCTATAGGCTTAGTGTTAAGACTTTAAAAGAAGTATATTATTTAAGGAATCTGGGGACTAGCAGGATAAGTTATAAAGGAATATCTAAATTGCTAAAGGAACAAACCGATAAGGTATAAGCCGTATAGAGGGCTATAACCTGTCGAAGTACCAGGAAGACCATAGGAGGTTATATTATAGAACTTTATTATTAAGTTACTAAAGTTAAGAGATCCTATTACAGGACAAGATTATAACGCAATTTTAGTAATAGTAGACAAGCTAACAAAGTAGGGATACTTTATAGCATATACTAAAAAGATATTAGTAGAAGATATTGCTAGAATCTATATAAAGGAAGTATTCGCAAGACACAGAGTATTAGATAAAATTATATCGGACAAAGATCTAAGATTTGTAGCAGTATTTTAGAAAGTGTTTCTAGCAGAATAGGGGGTTCGCGCAGCAACCTCTATAGCGTATTATCTATAGATAAACGGACAAACGGAAAGACTAAACTAAACACTAGAACAGTATCTAAGGCATTATATTAATTATACATAGAACAATTGGGTATTGTTATTACCAGTTATATAGTTTACATACAATGCAACACCATAAGAAGGAATAGGGATATTACCATTTAAGGCGAACTATAGGTATAAACTAAGAACGTTATTATTGCTATATTAAGTAAAGAAAACGAGTAGCACAGCTAAATAAAGAATGGAGATGTTAATAAATCTTTATGCAAACCTTAAAGAAACAGCTAAACTAGTATAAGAGCGAATGAAAAAGTACTATAATGCTAAGAGATCTAAGGGACCAGATCTTAAGGAGGGAGATAAAGTATAGCTACTATATAAAAATTTTAAGAGTTAACAATTAAGTAAGAAGTTAGACTATATTAAACTAAGACCTTTTAAAATTAAGTAGAGAATTTTATTAGTTATATACAAGTTAAACCTATTAGCTAAAATAAAGATCTACCCTATATAATATATTGCAATGTTAGAGCTAGTATATGGGAATGTTAAGCCACTAGTCTATAAGGCAGACATATATAGAGAATAAGAAGAAGATAAATAGCAAGTTTCAAAGATTATTAGTTATAAGAACGTAGACAACAAAATGTGGTATAAAGTAAAGTAGATAGGCTATAGTAAGACTACCTAGGAACCACTAAGCAACCTAGAGAATGCTATAGGAAAGGTAAAGAAGTATTAGAAGAGAGTAGGTTAGGCAATAGTAATAAGAAAGAATTACTAAAAAATAAGTCGCCTAAGGGGGACCTAAGAGGAGCAATTGCTAAGCTACTTAGAGTTGTTTCCCTCGTAGAAGAAAAGCTAGTCCTTTTATTACCTAGCTTGTTAAGACCCTATTAAATAAGTTTCTACTCCTTAAAACAAACCTTCTTATAAACCTTCTTAAGACAAAGCAGTTAAGTAGATGCCGCAATCTAAGCGTCTAGGGCCTTCTGTTCCGCGTCTTAAGAATATTCTAGCTTAGCCAAGGTAGCAAAGAGCTCACCATTAAGTTTTATAGCGGTAGATTAAATGCGAGACCCTATAATAAGTTACTTAGGGAACTTAAAGACTGTTATAAGTTATAGGACGCATATACTTAGCGTTAAAGGAAGAACGAACGTCGCAGAGCGATTAAATATTTGCTTTAGTGCACTCTAAGCAAGAGGATAGTTATTAGGAGTTAGAACTTGCTAGCGCAACATAAACCAACCCCTCTTTTACACAATGAGAATATGGAGACGACATTATCTCACCTAATAATAGTATGGCAGCCACAGTGCGAGCACAGCGTTGTGTGTATAAAGAAAAAAACGCTTTAGGTATAATAAGTAAGGATATTAACCTGACTAATTAAACGGACATTACACCTCTAGTAGACGACTTGGAGATGTTAGGAATCTTTAAAAACGAAGATAAAGAGGAGGGAGATAGTGTTATAGACGCTTTAAGTATAATATTATGACTACTTAGGGAAGAGTTGGAGGAAGCTAGTTGGTTAATATAGGCATAGTCCAGAATAGATCTGGTGGAACTATATAACGAGGAATGGTAGCCAAGTTATATAACATGCTATATAAGGAACGCAGAGAACGTAGTAAATGTATATACTTTATGTATAACACGTACCTCACAGAGCGAAGGGATTTCTTAGGCATATGGTTGTGTATTTAAAGGACCATAGTCCCTACCTAGATAGTTCTCTCTTTGTAGTAAATCTTAGAATATAATTGGAGTTAATCTGTTAGGCAACTACTCCACCAGTTATTATTACGTTGTTGATTTGTTCTTACCTATATACCTAGCCTAATAATAGAACCCACTGTAGTTGTTAGATAATCTGTATTCTCTAAAGGCGTGGGTCACGTGCACGAGTTACGTGCACGGAGCACGTGCATTGTAAATCTCTTTATCTGAGCTTAGAGCCCAAGGGGCTTACTAGCACAAAAAAGAATGATTAAGTCAAGATCAATTAATCAACCCATTTCATCAATGAACTCATCTATTTGAACTTCGTGACAGTTATGAGCCCGGTCCGCCGACTCAAGAAGCTATTCAGCTATTACTTAATCATTTAAAGAAATTCTACCTCATTGTTAGACTCTGACACCTCATCGTCAAGACGTAGACTCTGACAGAAATCCTACCTTAATCGTTAAAGGACGATCCTGACAACAAGGACGATCCTGACGACGAATTCCATCTCAATTCCCCTCTGCCTATTAGTCAAAATGACTCTACCGACGTTGAGTTCGTCGACCACGATCATCCTCAATAAACTAGAAGACTGGGAGCAATGGATTTGGCAACTACAAGCCCTTGTAGATCAGTAAATTTGGGCCTATATTAACCCAGCTACAGAAGCACCTTAAGAAGGTCTACTTAAAAAACCACCTCTTCTAAAAGTCACAGATTTCAATAAGAATGCAACCTTATATACACAGCTTTCGACAAACCAATAGAGAGCGTACAAGAACAGCAGACGATACTATAACTAGGACATAAAGTACTTCCTAAAACAGGAAGAGCATCTATAATAGATACGCACCCAGATCACGTCCATAGTATCAATCTAGAAGAAGCTACTACTCGACCCTTCCCTTATAGTCAAGAAATAGCTAATTTGGTTAAAAGAAGACACTAAGCCCTCAAAGAACTTTATAATAAGGAAGGTATAACTGCAGTATATAGAATCACTTAAGGGACTTAAGCAGGCAAAAATTACCCAGTGGCTTGACAGATGGGAGTATGCGATAAAGATAGTAGAGAAGTATGGTCTTCCGCAGATAACTAATAGGATCTGGCTAATGGACCTTACAAATGCAATATAACCTACAAGCAAAACCTATTTTGTTATATACACTAAACAGGCAAATAATACCAAAAAGGCTTACTTGTCAGAATACCATAAAGTAGTAATAGAGCTATGGGAAGCATTCGCAAACCTCTTAAAGGTCGTACCATCCTTAACTACTAGAGGGAGTGTATTCAATATAGACTTCGCAGGAGAGTCCGAAGAGGATATCTCTATTGCTACTAAAGTCCAAAAGGGAAGAGGGAACAGCTTATCTCGCAGTTAAAAAAGGGCAGGGATAAATTTAACTAAAGAGATGTCTTTTAAGAAGTTAAAGAACCTAAAATGCCTAGCATATAATATAAGGGGACATACCCTTCCTAACTATTGGTATCTATTTAAGTGCAAGAGGCCTAAGGGATTTAATGCTGAGGGTATACGCATAAAAAAGGTGTGTAAAAAGGTAGAATATAACAAGGATCTAGCTACCTAAGTGGAACGACTTAAGCTTAAGGAATTAAATATTGATAAAGCTTAACAATAACAGGTCAAGAGTTAGGAGATAGTTAGGAAGATTAAAGGAAAAGCTAATACGATATTCCTAAAATTGTATTACACCAGTTAACTCCATCCACTAAAGCTATTAACTATTCTTGACTTAGGAACCACTCTCTATATCTTTAATAACCTCTCTTGTTTCTATAATTTTAGGAAAGCTCTAAGACACGAATATGTTATTATAGGCAGCTTAGAAGTGCCTATACTAGGTTACGGCGATGTCACTATCTAAGTCACAAAACCAGACAAGAGCAAGGGAATCCTACGTCTTAAGGACGTTGCCTTTTATACGGACTTTAATACGAATCTAGTATTGTTCCGTCTACTTTAAAAACGAGGGTACTACTAGGACAATAAAGGAGAGAACAATCTTCTAGTTTAAAAGGACGACACAATCCTATATTAAATGGAAGAACGTTACGGACAATAGACTATCAAATACGTCTAACCAGGAAGTCTATTAGCGTTCAATATAAGCTGACTGCTACGCTAACGGAAGCGCAGAGCATTATTAAGAGACGCTCGTCTAGATTTAAAAGGAGATGCATATCTATAGCATCTATGTCTAGGTTATCTAGGACCTATAAGCCTTTATCATTTAGGTCTTAACGCCTTAGGAGTTAAGCTTTAAGGCCTAAAGACAACAGAATGTTAATATTGCAGTCTCGCCAAAATTAAGCGTTAGGTCTTAAGAAGGTTCTTAAAATAGAAAATTAATAAACCCTTTCTTAACCTCTATATTAACTGGACTAACCTTAAGGAAGCGCATGCCGGATTTATATAAGTTATGTTTATCTATAACACTTTCTTAGGAAGAACCTTCCCGTATTTTATAATAACGCATAGAGAAGAGAAGGAGACACTATAAGTACTTAAAGATTTCACCTAATGGATTCGTCTGAGGTACAACCTTAAAGTCAATACTATTAGATCAGACAACGAGCTAGGGAGAAGAAGAACCCTTAAATGGCTACGGATATAAGGGATTATATTTAAGCCTTTAGCGCCATATACCTAAGCATAGAACGGCACCGCCAAACGCTTAGGGGGTGTTATTATTGAGAAAGGACGTGCTATAAGAATTGCTGCCAATCTACCATATAATCTATGGAACGAGATAGTTAACTATATAGTCTATCTTTAAGATCGAACGCCACGGGAAAGCAATAGATGGAAATTGCCGTATAAGAGGTTCCATACCTTCCTAGCTAATAGGTCAAGAAAGCCATAACTAGCGCACCTAAAAGCCTACGGCTGTAGGGCGTATATAATGACGTCGGACGCCCAGCTAAAGAAGAAAAGACTGAGCAAGCTAGATCCGTAAGCCCATATTAGCTACCTTATTAGCTATAACTCTACCAATATTTACAGGATCTGGATCCCGTACAAAGGTATTATTATCTCTACTAGGGATATTATCTTTAATGAAAAGATGTTCTTTAACGGCAAGTAAACGGACATCTTAAAGGATCTACACGCCGAATTAGATACGCTAATTAAGAAGATTTAACTCCCTAATACCCTAACCAAGAATGAGGTTCTTCTGGAAGATAAGGACAAAGTATTTAAACCGTTAATTTAAGAGGAAGACGACAACGTTAATAAGCTAGTTTAAACCTTTAATAAATTAGCAGATCTTAAGCTTATAAGAGCTCTTAAAGACGCGTATTATACGCCACCTCTAATAGAAGAAGACAAAGAATCTCTATATGCCTTTTATATTAAGTATCCTACAAAGTCAGATACTAATTAGGACACTATTAACTAAGTAGGAGATAGGTTTTACACTTAAGGGGTATTTAACAACTCAGTTAAAGACTTGTTTAAGGAAGCCGGCGATAATAGGCTTAAAGACTTTGTTACTAAAAGGATTACCTTAGCCTATTATAGCGCCTTTGTAGCAGGAAGGAAGTTTAACCTTAATAGTCAACTCAACAATAGCAAGCTGAAATTAGGCAGAATATATAATATCAGATTATATAGGAAGAACTTACCTCCGCCACCTCAGTTAATTAAGGACCTTAATACGCATCCTCTTTAAGATTAGTTCCAAGAGGCTTAATAAGCCTATCTCTAATCTTATTATTAAATAAGGTCATTTTAGGAAATAGACAAGAAGCACGCAAAGGGACAGTAGATCCTTAGCTTAATATAGATATTTGTCTACAAGACGGACAAGCATGGATTCCTTTAGAAATATAAGGCACGCTTAGTTATATACGGAAATTAATAGGCTCCAGGAGACCTACCTATAAGAGCTACTATATTAGCCAGTACAACCTTCCGAACCCTTATAGCGATCACCGTAAAATTCAACCTAGAGACGACACAGATAGATGCAGTTAATGCGTTTATCTATTGCGATCTCGACAAAGTCGTCTATATAAAGCTACCGCCAGAATTCAATAACGGAAAGAAAGACAAAGTACTACGCTTAAGAAAAGCCCTATACGGACTATAACGATTACCACTGTTATAGCAGAAGAATCTCACAAGCTCGCTAATAGAATTGGGTTTTAAAGAGGTACCCTAGGAGCCGTATATTATGCTAAAAGGTAGAATAGTCGTCTTCTTCTATATCGACGATATTGTCTTCTGCTACCAAAAGATAGACAAGAAGAAAGCTTAAGAAGTAATTAAGGAGCTAAGCAAGGAATACTAGATAAGTACCCTTAGCGAGCTAAAATAGTTCCTAGGAATCCATATGCTATATAATTGTAGCTAGAGGCTCCTATGGCTATCCCAAGAAGCCTATATTAAGAAGATAGCTAACTAGTACAAGATAGATCTTAAAGGGCGTCTTCTAGATACTCTAATAGCAGAATCAGAACTCCTCCCTACTAATCACCGATTAATCCGTCCAACGCGTCCGTCCCCTAATACAGATATATTAGTCCGTCCTATATCCCTACCAGCCTCTACGATGCTATATCAGAGAAAATTAGGTTTAGTACTCTATACAGCTACTACAACGCGTCCAGATATTGCTTTTGCAGTATTAAGGCTAGTAAGGTTCAATTAGGACCTAAGCCAAGAGCATTATTAAGCGGCAGATAGAGTTATCTAATACCTATATAGCACGAGAAGCAGAGCAATCTACTATAGAGGAGATAAGGAAGGAACAAACGGTAGAGGGAAAGACAAAGGAATACACGACAAAGGACGAGACGATAGAAGAGACGGTAGAGGTAAAGCGCAATTATTTATCTATGCCAGCGATGCATTATTCGCGGACAACTCCGTTAATAGAAAAAGCTTATAAGGATATATTATAAAGCTATTTAGGGGGCTAATCACCTGGAGAGCAAACAAGTAGGGTATAGTTACGACGTTAAACATAGAAGCTAAGTTATTAGCCCTATTATAGACAGCAAAGGAAGCTATCTTTATTAGTAGGTTGTTTAAAGCAATAACGTTACAACTAAATAAGCCCTTAATTATTAAATGCGATAACACCCAGACGCTCTAACTGATTATAGAAGACATGGCAAAGCTAATTATAAAGCTCTAATATGTTAACATCTATTAACACTAGCTACGTTAGGAATACGTAATAAGACAAGTATAATTTTAATAGATAGTGATAAAGGAGATAATTGCTAATGGACTTATAAAGGCCCTGCCTAAGCAGAGGTTTTAAAGCTTTGTTAATATAATCGGAATGGTGGATATTAAGGAGCGGCTGAATAAGGAGAAGCAACTAAAGGACCTAAGGGACAGTATCAGAGCAAGACGGAAGGATTCAGATGAGATTACGGTCCAATTGACTTATTGACGGACACGAGAAGGTGGCTAGCTTTGACCTCAAAGAGCTCAAAGCTAAGGGGGTGTGTCAGATAATCTGTATTCTCTAAAGGCGTGGGTCACGTGCACGAGTCACGTGCACGGAGCACGTGCATTGTAAATCTCTTTATCTGAGCTTAGAGCCCAAGGGGCTCACCAGCACAAAAAAGAACGATCAAGTCAAGATCAATCAATCAACCCATTTCATCAATGAACTCATCTATTTGAACTTCGTGACAGTAGTTCCTGCTATAAGGTTCCGTTACAACTAACGGTTTTTCTACTGGCTAATTATAACTAACTAACTAACTAACTAACCACACTATGACTTTCTGTCTAAGAGAGGTCGTACCCTCCCACAATATAATTACCTTCTACTATAATAGTAGCTTAGTAAAACGTTTTGAGGTAGTTATAAAAGTGTTTAAGTTATTTCCAGTGCTTTGGCTAGAGGAGGTCTTCTTTTATAAGCGACTTTACTTTCTTACTGGGTTTATACTTATGGCAGAAGGTAACAATTTGGTCCTTATAGTTTAAAAAGCGTAAAATAGCTAAAAATAATAAGTTCTATCGCGTTGCGTTATTTTAGATAAGCTAATAAATTATTAGTATCGCTTTTATTAATGTTTTTTAGATAATTAAATATTGCGACCGTAAGGGAAATATTATGACTATAGAGCGGAAAAATATATAATCTATCGCCGCAGCTAATTAGAGGCTTAGAAAAATTAAGCGGGTAGTAAATATCACCCCCACTAAAGCTTACCTCTAAGCCGTCAAATTCCGATAAAAGACCCCCTATTTAAATCCTTCTAAAAACCCTATAACATTAGGGCGTTATACAAATATATTAAAGAAGGTTATGTAATAATTTAACCGCTCTACGCTTCTTTAGAGGTCTCCCACCCCTGCGAAATCCCACTTACGGTAGGTAGTAGCTAGGTCTTTATAGATATTCTCAAAATCCAAGCTAATAATAAAGGCCTAAGCACAGGGGTAGAGAATTCTTTAACGCAGCGTCTAAGGTGCCGTAGTATATTCTCTATATATTACTTAAGCTAGAGTAATCCATAACAATAGAAGTATCTTATAAGATCTTTAAGATCGCTACCTCCCTATAGTATCTCCGCGACCTATCCAGTAGTTCCCTATAGGGTATCCATTATAAGAGGGTTATCGCCTATACTAGGCTTTATACCCATCTTACTATAAAATAAGGGTTAGATATAATACTCCTTTAGGTATAAAGCGTATACTATTTTACCTAGAGCTATATCTTCTAGGATATCTTTTAAGCTTATTGGTAACATACACCCTTCTAATTCTTTATTATTCTACTATTTAAAGGCTCTTATTTTAAAGCGTATTTTAAAATCTACTTCCGCAAGCCAAGAATATCTAAAAATAAGGTTGTAATCTATAAAGTTAGCGGCCTAAAAGGGTTATAGGCCGATTACCCCAGTGCGGCTATATATACCGGCCACTAATACTATAAGATTATAGGCACTGTGTAGTTTAATCTAATACTTATCTAAAAAGTCCATAATAGGTTTCCGCCACCTTAGTAATAGAATAAGTTTATACGTTTTTACCAAATTATATCGTATAAGATTAATTTCGGCGCCACTATTATATAGTGTTTAGAATTAACGCATCTTATCTATAGGAAGTATTATTTTTAGCTTAATTGTAATACGGAGGGTCTTTCTCTTTATATCTTGCCCTAATTATAGCCGGGAGATATTTATAACTAAGGCTTCTCTTTTTTTTAGTTTATTAGTATATTTATCGCCCTACTTATTTTTCTAATAAGAATTTTCTTTTAGCTTCTCGGAATATTCCCGTAGGGGTATTAGATAAATATTAGGTTAACTTTAGAAGTCTTTCCTACTACTTAAGGCTCCCAACTTTAACTATTCCGAAGTTCTCTTTAAAAATGGCTTCTTTAAAGCTTAGGTCTACCCTATATTACTACTAAAGTACTTACGCGTTTAGTTACCCCCTAGCCTTTTACTAGAAGAGGTCTAGTTCCTTACTATATCCTCAGCATTTAGAACTGCTTATTTAAAATTAATATATATATTAATCCGTAATAGGGCTCCTATGCACTTTATTTTATCACAAATTGCTAGCTTAATTCTAGCCTAGATAAATCCAACCTTCTCCTTATAAATGCTACCATCCTTATTTTTAAAGGGCTCTAGATCTATCTATTAAGCACGAGTTTTCATAAAGTTTATAAACTGATGAAAATCTTAACGGTTTAGCTATGTACCATTCCAGAATTATTCTATATTATTCTATTATATAATCTACAGATTTTAGGTCTAACCTTTAAAAAGGTCTACAGCTATAGCTATATAGTAACTTACCTTTTTTTAAGTTAATTAAGCGCGATCTGGTTTAGCAAATGGTCTTTAATTTTACTAATAGTCTATTATATACGCTCTTTAGTATTATCTTATATTATTACCATCTTAAAGAAGTTGTCTACTTTATAAACCTAGTCGTCTAACTATTAGGCGCTAGGTCTATAACAGAGTTCTAAACTACCAGAGGCCTTAGCTAATTAGTCTATATCCTTTTTCCGTTCGTTGCGTAAATACCTCTCTAAGTCTTCTATACCTTTTTAGGTAAGTATTAGGTAACCCCTAGGAAGCCCTTAGCCTTACCTAGGGTATAAAAGAACTTACCTAGCCTAGATTAAACTCTATTAGATCTAAATTTACCCCTAAAGGGTTCTAATATATTTATTAATAGCTTTCTCCTATATAGCTTCTAAGAGCCTTATAATAGCTTCCTAATATCTATCTTAAAGAACATTAGTATAGGGCTCCTAACTTTCTAAACTTGGGCCTAGGGAAGCTCTGGCTATAGAGGTAGTATAAGTATTAGTAGCTAGTATGGGTTTCCCAATAAGGCTTAGGTCTTAAGTTAGTATTTAGGTTAGGTTACCTAAAGGGGTAGGCCCGCTTGGCTTCTAAGTAGTCTATATACCACTACTATGCTAATTATAGGCCAATAGTCTTCCATAAGGATTCTAGTTAGGTCCCTAATTAAATGCGTTAGTATATTTCTCTAGTATTTCTAGCTTAGGGGAAGATCTTAAAGTTGCTTCTAGCGCTTAATTCTATAATTGGCCTAAATAGGGCTAAAGGGGTTCCGGCTGCTTTTTAGTAGTATTATAACTATTATAAAGGGTGTCTGCGTTTTTGTTAGCGTTATTAATAACTATAGGTATATAAGAGTCTTTAAGCCCCCGGTGCATCTAGGTCCCGGTAAGGTGGCAAAGCCCACTGCACCGCCTAAAGGTTTATATTATTGCAATCCCTTACTATTAAAGGGACCTTTCTGCCTTAAGGCAATGGCTTTCTATAGGGTATCCATAGAGTTTTCGTTTAGGTCGTCGCGAGGTTTTAAAAAAGAAATAGTAGATATAAATAAAAGATATAAATAAACAATCTGGTTCTTAAAACCAGTTACCCTTCTAAAAAGGAGTAGGAAGTATTTAAATATAAGGGGACTTTATAGACAGAGGACTATAAGGCATAATTATAGAAATAGGATAGATTATAGAGGAGATAAATTCTTAAGAAGGTAAGGCCTTTGGGATTAGAGAGACTATATACTATAGGCACGTGCCTTTAGTATATAACCGACGACTATCTAAGGGGTGTAATGGCTCGCATAAATGCCTCTAAACCAAAGCTTGTGGATTGCTATCTAATGAAGATACTAAGCTAAGGAGAAGGAAAGGTGGCTGGAAGGGCTTATATAAACAAATAGGTAGCGTAAGCCGCCAAGGCGCTAGTAGTAGACGAGCCAATAGTAGGCGATTTAATAGTAAGAAACAGTACTAGATAGTACTAGATAGTATACCAGGCAGAATATAGCAGAATTTGGCAGGTAACGCGCTCTAGTACTATTATATTACCCCCCCCTCCTAAAAAAGCTTGCCCTTAGGCGTTGCCTAAGCTCCCTATTATTATCTAAATTGTTATAATTATCTAACCTTTCTTCCTAGCATTTAATCTAGCTGTCTAATTTATGTGGTGGTTTAGGGAGGTTAGGGTAGGCTAGGTAGAAGTCCTGTAGCTTATAGGGGGAGTACTTAAAATTAGATATAGGGTACCACTTTAGGTTATTATTGTGGCCTACCCAGCTTGTGTGGTATTTTAAGATATTATAGACCTTTTTTACTGCTAGGATTTCTTTAACTTCCTATTCTTTATCCTCTGCGATCTAGATTAGTAGTGGGGGGTTATTATACTATCTAGGTAGTGGATTATCTATATCCTTTTATAGCCGGTCTAGAGAGAAGACAGGGTGGATCTTTATTAATTTTAGTAGCTTAACCTTAAAAGAGTGTCTTACCTTTTAAAGAGTCTTATATAGGCCGGCTATTTAGTGGTTTAGCTTATAGCTTAGCCTCTAGGTTTTCTAGTTCTTTATTAATACCTATACCTTATCTCCCACTTAGAAGTCCACCTTCTAATAATATTGGTTTATATTAGATTCCTTCTTCTTTTACGCCTTTTTTATAATTGTTTAGGCAGTCTCCTAGGCTTTATACATTCTCTTAGTAAATGCCTGGGCCTCTTTATAGCTAAGGCGTTTGCGGGCTATAGTGGGTTTAGTAGGCCTATCCTAATTAAAGGACATTTATAGTATATACCTATAAAGTAGTTTAAATAGGGATATCCCTATACTGTTATAGGGGAGTGTAAGCTATGCATAGTCTATTATAGGTAGTAATTTTAACTAGTTATCCAAATAGTAGTCTATAAAGGGACATAGTTGCTAGTTAAGGTACTGGTTTATAATCTTAGTTTAACTATTAGTCTAGGGGTAGAATATAGTAGAGAGCTTAATCTTAATCCCAAGGATATAGTAGAATTTATTCTGAAAATCTAATATAAACTAGGGACTATAGTTAGAGATAATTAATTTGGGGGCACTATAGAATTAATAGATGTTATTAATATAGAGGCAGGCCATATCCTTTGTAGTTATAGTCTTAAAATATAGGAAGGAGACAGATTACTTATATAATTAGTTAATTACTATAAAGGCCGTATTATAGCTATAGGCGTCCTTTAGAAATAACTTAAAGTCTATTATAATATATTGTCAAGGGCGTTCTAGAACTAGCAGCAGTTATAGATACCTAAAGTTTAATCCCTAGGGGCATCTGCATGTCTATAGGCATAGCAGTTTCTAATAAATTATACTATATTAGATAGAAGTCCTCACCAGTAGTAATAGGGCGCTAGTAGTTAGTGGGTCTTATCTTAACTAGGGTATACCATAAAGACTTAATAGTAGGCTTTACGGATTAGCTCTATCTATAGGTTGTTAATGTCTAGAACTATAAGCTGTTCTTAATATAAAAGGAGTCCTTCTTCTATTTCTAAATTAGGGTTACTTTTTATAGCTTAGTTATGGAGGGCCTTTAGGGAGTTAGCTATACGGTTTACAGTTAGGATATAATTAATTAACCCTATTAGTTTATCTAAGACTTCTCCTTCTATAGGTGCTAAATTATTCTATTTAGGGTCTAGCTCCTTAAGGATCTATAGGTTAAGCTGTTTGGGGTAGAGGAGGGCGCGCATCTAGTATTGGGCCTTTAGCTTATCTAAGGTCCTATATTTTATTCCCTTTAGGTTAATATATTAGCCTTAAAGTTTTGCTTGCTAGAATAATATATAATTATAAAAAAAATTAGAAGAGTATTTTAGCCTAGTGGGCTTATTATCTAGTAAACTACTTTATAGTTATAAAGTACTTTAGGGCTTTATAATCTGTATATATCTTAATCTAGGAGTTTATACCTTCTAGCTCTGCGCGCTATTGGGATAGTAATTAGATAATAGCTAGCATTTCTTTATTATATATTTTATAGTTACACTTAGCTAAGTCTATTGTTTTTAAGAAGGTAATAGGGTACTATTTGCCGTCTAGATATAACTATAATAGGATTCCCGCTATAACTTTATTAGAAGCATCCATCTCTAGTATTAATTTAAGGTCCGGGTTATAGTAATAAAGGATTTAAGAAGAGATAAGCCGATTTTTTAACTCTCTAAAGGCTTTTATATAGTTATTATTAAAGATAAAAGGTGTCTTTCTGGGTAAGTTATATAAGAGGCTTTACTATAACTCTGTAGTTATAGATAAATTAGTAATAGAAATTATAAAAACCAAGAAAAAACTGGATCCCCTTTATAGTATAAGGGGGTTTCTAGTTATAGATTACGTTAACCTTTTTAGGGTTAACTTTAATTCATCCGTACTTACTATATACCTAAGGTACTTGATATGTTTTATCCTAAATTTATATTTCTTAATATTAACTTGCAAGCCTATATTCTGTAATCTCTCTAGAATCTTCTTAATATAAACCTAGTGCTTAAGTTTATTATCTAAGTATATAAGAATGTTGTCTAGGTATGCCGTATAGAACTTATTAAGGTAATTAAAAAGAATGTTATTTATATACCTTTCGTACGTAGCCGGTCTATTTATTAGTCTAAAAGGAAGAACTTTATATTTATAGGACCTGTAACAGGTATAGAATATTATTAAATCTTTAGATATAGGGTCTATCTTAATTTAATAGAAAGCTTAGCGGATATTAAGTTTAGTAAAGATCTTTACCCAGCTTAGATGTATAAGAGTCTTATTAATTAAAGAAATAGGATACCAATCCTTTTAAATAATAGTATTTAGCTTTTAATAGTTAATACAAAAATAAAGGCCTCTATTAGGCTTTTTTATAAATAGGATAGGGGAAGTAAAAAGGGTTTAACTTGGCTTAATAAACCCTTTATTAAGGTTATTAATTAAGTGCTGCTTTATTACTTTTAGCTTATCTATTAATTATTAGTAGAGAGGGCTATAGCCTAGCAAGTTATTGGCTTCTAATTAAATCTTATAATTATACATCCTATAAGGGAGTAACTTGTCTAAAGCCGCCTTTAAAAATGCGTCCTTATACTTTATATAAACAGTAGAAAGAAGACGTTTAACTTATTTCTTATTAGTTTCCTTAGCTGGCTTTTCCTCCCTATTATTAATAATTTAGTTAATCTTATATAGGCTTATTATAAAGACCTTATTATCCTTTTAGTATATATTAAAGTAAAATATTATTATACTAATTGCGGTAATATCTACTATTGGGGGGTTATAAGATAAAAGGGGTGTTACAGGACACCTCCGTAATACCTTATACACATCTACCTGTTTCCACCGACGTAGCAATAAGAGACTAACCGCGAGACAGCAACTTAATGGCAATTTGCCAGCAATCTATGGCAATCTAATGGCAATCTACCGCATTCTGCCATATTCTGCCAAAGTCCACCAAATTCTGCCAAGTTCTGCTAGGACTGCTCCTTAAATCCTGTTCTGCTCTATATATATATTAACCAAGTAACCAAACTAATAATATATACCCTTTCTTCCCATTTCCTTACCTTCTCTCCTTATATAACATTTTGACCTTATTATACAGTTTATATATATAGCTTAATAATATCTACTTCGCTATATATTATTACCACTTATACTTACTCTATAACACTACGTTATATTAAAACCTTAAAAACCTATACTCTACCCCGCCCTATTTAAAATATAGAATAACCTTAAAGCCTCTATAATGGCCGCTAACATTATATCCATACTCTAGAAACAATTAGCAGATATATAAAGGTCCTTTATAGACGCCTTTATACAAAACTAAGCTACTATAGCTTAATAGTAAGCTAAATAAGAAGTATGGTACTAGAAAACAATTAAGGCCCTCTAAAAAGAAATCCACACCCTTAAAACGCCTACGCTAAGCCCTTAAAACTAATTACTATTACTAGAAGCTAATACGCAGAACGCAAGCCCTAAACTAGTAATAGTTATCCTACTAGTAGAACCGACTACTACATTATAACAATCCAAAAAACTACTAGACCCTCTAGTATTTACTAGCAAATAATAAGAGCTTTAGTTATTTTTAAGCCGGCTTAAGAATAAGCTAACTGGTAATACTAACTGCTACCCAACTAAAGCTAACTAACTCTACTATACCCTAAGTCGACTAGGAGGAGACGTAGCTCACCTTATTAAACCTCTCCAGCCAAACTTAGTATAAAGCCTAGTTGTACTTTTTAAAGCTATATATGGTAACCTAAACCGCCAAGCTACCGCTTAAAGGAAGATAAACTACATAACTTAAGAAAAAAAAGTTTCCTAGGATATTTCTCCGAATTTAATTATTACGTAAAGAAAATAGGCTGGAATAACTCCGTACTAATTAATAGCCTTATTAAATCTTTAAGCCCTAAACTAAAAACCTCCCTAATTAGTATAGACCTACTAGGAGCTCTTAATACCTGCGCAAACGTTATTAATAAATAGTATAATAATATACTACGCCTAATACTAAAGTCCGCTCCTTAATACAATATAATAACCCTATAAACGTCCACTAAGTTATTATCCCAGCCTAAGCACCCTAATGCCATAGATATTAACACTGGGACCCTAGGATATGCCCCACTAGGGTCTTCTAAATAGGAATAACGTACTAAGCTAAGCCTTTGCTTTAAATATGGAAGTAGCTTCTACCTCTCTAACTACTACTCTACCCCCTTCTAAAAAGATCTATAAATAGTTAACGCTAGCAACTATTTACTGCACTAATTTTCTAGCTACCAACCCTAATCTTTATCTAGCTCTAACTCTATATCTAGTAAGCACCACTTATAAGGATAAAGTTATAACCGATATTCTATAGGAACCCCTTCCCGCTTATTACTAAAAGGTATATTTTAAAGTTAAGTTACTTTTTAGGACAGCTATATTATAGGATCTCATTAAATATATTAGATATAGCAAACCCTAACTTTTAGGATTATAATATAACTGTTAACTGCCGTCTTTAGCAGAAAGGTTAATAGGCTAATGCTTAAGTCCTAATTAATATAAGAGCTAGCGGCATAGGATTTATTAATAAGATCTTCGCGTAAGATAATAGGTTTACCCTAATACCCCTTAACTAGCATATTAATATATTTAGATTTAATAGTAAATATATTATCTTAGGCCGTATTACTTATATAGCGGCCCTAAGACTTTAATACCTAAACTATAAAGAATTAATTAAGCTCTTTATAACTACCTTAGGTTACCTAGTAATCCTTAAATAGCCCTAGATAAAGCTATATAAGGTAACTATTAATTAGAACAACCTTAAGCTTTTATTTACCGCCTCCTATTATAAGCAGAGGTGCCTTATAACTTACTACTTAGACCCTAAACTAAAATCTAAAGAATCCACTAGAATCCACTAGTCTAAAATTTCTACTAACGTCCACCCTATCCCTTGACACGGCAGGGTCCTTTGCCAAGGTCGCTTATATTCGCGACTCGCTTCAATTAAATATTTATATTAACCCGGCTTTTCCGATTGGTTGATTCTTATCGATAACCTAAGGACCCAAATTGCCGTGTCAAGGGATATCTAAAAAGTCTACCTAATTCTACTAACCTAAGAATTCCACTAAATTCCACTAACCTAAAAATTCCACTGAATTCCACCAATATAAGATTTCCACTAACATCTACTAAGAACCTAAAAATAATATATAACTATATAAACTGACTCTAACTGCTACACCCTAAACTAAGTAGAAGCTTAAGCTTAATATATAAAAGTACTAGAAGAACTAGTATTCTACTATAAAAAGGATACTTAAAGAACCTAAACCTAAATCTAATACTAACTCTATACCTAATACTAAACCTAAACCTAAATAAGAAACTAAGAATGACCTAAGCTCGCTTAATACCTTAGATATCTATATGATTGGAGCTACCATATTAGTATAACTTGCTAGGAAACCTAAATATATAATCTTTGCTGTTATAATGGCTAATATTAAAAAGGCCCTAGCACTAAAGAAGCATACTAAGCCTACTATAAAAGTACTAGTATGCTATTATAAGCACCTAGAGGTATTTTTATAAAAGGAAGCTAATAAGTTAGCAGAATACCAACTATATAACTATAAGATTGTACTTAAAGAAGGAAAATAACTAGGATTTAGACCCCTATATAAAATGTCCTAGAATAAACTTAAAGTACTATAAAAGTACTTAGACGAGTACCTAAGTAAAGTATTTATTAGAGCAAGCTCTTTGCCTATAGCTATATCTATAATCTTTATTAAGAAACCTAGCGGCAGTCTATACTTTTAAATAGACTACTAAGCTCTTAACGCTATTACTATTAAAAATTAGTACCCACTCCTGTTAATTTAAGAGATACTAAACTAATTAAGTAAGGCTTATTACTATATAAAACTTAACCTTATCTATATATTTAACCGCCTCCGTATTATAAAAGGAGATAAATAGCTTACCGCATTCCGTATTAGATACGGACTATTTAAATACTTAGTAACGCTATTTAGCCTTATAAATGCCCCAAGTTTATTCTAACACTTTATAAATAATACCCTATAACCTTATCTAAACGTTTTCTGTACTACTTATATTAATAATATCTTAGTATATAGTAATAACCTAACTAAATATAAGAAATATATTAACCTTGTTTTGGAAACCCTGTATAGAGCTAGCTTATAATTAGATATAGATAAGTGCAAATTCTATAAAATAGAAGTTCTGTACCTTTGACTTATTATTTCTATAAATAGTATATAAATAGACCTAAAGAAGATTAAAGTAATTATAAACTAGTAAGAACCTAAGAATATTAAGGATATAAGAGCCTTTATAGGATTTACCAACTTCTACTAATAGTTTATTAATAACTTCTCCACTTTAGTTTTACCTCTTATAGCTCTAACCTAAAAGAATAAAGCCTTTATCTTTAATAAGGAATATAAAAAGGCCTTTACCTATCTAAAAGTTATATTTACTACTATACCTATACTCTAATACTTTAACCTAAACTAAAAGAGTGTTATAGAAGCTAATTTATCTAACTATATTACTAGAGGCATTCTGTCTTAGTATAATAAGGAAGGAGTACTGTACCCTATAGTATACTTCTTAAAACAACTAAGCCCAGCTAAATATAACTACGAGATCTATAATAAGGAATTGTTGGCCATTATTAGGTGTTTTGAATAATAGCAACCTAAACTAAAAGGCGCCGGATTTCTAATTAAGGTCCTTAGCGACTATAAGAATCTATAGTATTTTATAACTATAAAAAAGCTAAGCTATTATTAAGCCCGCTAGTTAGAATATCTATCTTATTTCCAATTCTTAATTATATACTACTTAGGCGTTTAAGGTTAAAAACCTAATGCCCTAACCTAATATTTATAAGACATGCTAGCATAAGAAGAAGTGTATGCCTATTACAATTAAACCCTACTTTGTCCTAAGCTATTTAACCCTTCTATTAGAGATGTTATAATGCACGTCCTTAAAATAACTAATTAATTAATTAAATAGATAATAGTTGACGAATACCTAAATAATAAGTTTATCTGAAAAACGCTTAAGCTAATTTAAGACGGCGTTATATACTTTAAAAGGATTTCTCTAAGTAAATGTAAAGCTTGTGGAGACTGCTTATACTACTAAAACTATCTAGTTATACCTAACCACAATAAACTTAAGCTTAAGCTCCTTAAATATGTATATAATCTACTAGTAGCCAGCTACTTAGGCTAAGAAAAAACCGTAGAACTCCTTTAATAAGAGTACTATTAGCTGAATATGCATAATATAATAAGAAGGTATGTCTTTAGCTGCTATACCTGCTAATAAGCTAACATTTTATATAAGACGTATAACGGCTTTCTAAAGCCACTACCTGTTCCAGACTAAAGATAGAAGGATATCTTAATTAACTTTGTTATTAAGCTCCCCATAAGTGAAGGGTATATAAATATTATAATAGTTATAGACTAACTATCTAAGATAAAACACTTAATTGCTTATCCTAATATGTTAGTACTGGCTATTGCCTAATTGTTCCTAGATTATATATAGAAACTCTATAGACTTCCTAAAACAATTATCTCTAATAGAGGTAGATAGTTTATCTCTGCCTTTTAGAAAGAACTAACTACCTAACTCTGTATTAAAGCACTGTTATCTATAGTATACTACCTAAAAATAGATAGTTAAACAGAACGTGTAAATGCTATAATGGAACAGTATATTTAGATATACATATTATATTTATAGGACGACTAAATAGACTGGCTTATATTCACTAAGTTTACTATAAATAACTCCGTCTTGAAAACTATAAAGGTCTCCCTATTCCTGGCTAACTATAGCTAATATCTATAAATAGGGTTTAAACCCTTTAGTAATATTCCTTACCTAGCTTATTAAGCCTTATAAGTTATAAAAGCAAATAAATTTATAAAGAAGATAGAAGAACTATAAAAGTTTTTTACTAATAAAATTATATGGGCCTAATCTATCTATAAAGCCGTAGTAAATAAGAACTAAACCCTAGTACTAGCCTACTAAATTAGTAACTTTATCTGGCTAGATATAAGAAATCTAAATATAAAATAACCTACTAAGAAACTTAATTGGAAGAACGCTGGCCCTTATAAGGTTGAGAGAGTTATTTCTCCTTATGCCTACTGACTAAAGCTCCCTAATACGGTTAAAATCCACCCTATATTCTATATGTTAGTCCTCTACCCTACTGCCCCTATATTAGACGCCCTACCTAGATAGATCTAGGACCCTCCCCTACTAGTTAAAGTGGATGATAAAGATAAGTACCTTATTAAAAGAGTTAATAACATTAAGTATAACAAACGAAAATACTAATATATATACCTTATGAAATGGAGAGGCTTTTATAAGCCTATATAGGAACCCGTTAACTCTATAGGACTTATATAAGCTACAGAAGACTTTTATAAACTGTACCTAGAACTACTATAGACCTATCTTGCAAAAGCTTAAGTTTAAAGGAGGGGTACTATTATGGGACACCTCTGTAATACCTTACATATATCTACCTATTTCCACTAATGTAGCAATAAGAGACTAACCGCGAGACGGCAACCTGATGGTAATTTGCTGGCAATCTATAGCAATTTGACGGTAATCTGCTGTATTCTGCTATATTCTGCCAAAGTCTACTAAATTCTACCAAGTTCTACTAGAACTGCTCCTTAAATCCTATTCTGCTCCATATATATATTAACCAAGTAACCAAACTAATAATATATACCCTTTCTCCCCGTTTCCTTACCTTCTCTCCTTATATAATGTCTTGACCTTATCATATAGTTTATATACATAGCTTAATAATATCTACTTCACTATATATTATTACTACTTATACTTACTCTGTAATAAGGGGCATATATATCTTTAGGGGCTTTTAGGGTATTGGTGTTGTTATTACTCCCTCTAGCTCCTATTGCATTTTTTAAAGGTTATCCCTTATGACCTATTAGTATATTCTTTTCCATATTAGTTAGATCTGTGTAAATTGGACGTTGTCTATACTACTTTCTATCCTACTTCTATATATAGAGTCCTCTTTAAACGTATTACTTTAGGAGAGTATCTTTATTAGTATAGAGTTCCTACTAGCCTTATGGCGGGCATCTTCTTAGGTAAAGGCCAGGTTGTGGTCTCTAATATTCTACTAATAGACAGGGTTAACCCTCGCGGCTATTGTCTTATAATTGGTCCAAATTTCTCTAATAAAGGAAGGCAGTTTTAGTCTATTCTCTAGCTAGATAAACTGTCTTTATTAAATATTTAACCAAATGTTAAAGTAGGACATCTATTTCTGGCTAAGGATTATGTTATAGGACCTTAGGTTTAGGATATAGAAAGGAATACCAAATTGGCGCCGTCTATTAATAGCAATATATAATTTTAAGATATAGTTAGCCAGCTTACTAGCTTAGCTATTATAGCCTTTTACTTAAACAGGCTTCTCTAGTTAGGTAGCATTTATATTTAAGAACTTAGCAACATTATTTATATAAGTAGTATTTATAAAGGCAAAGCTATTTGCTCTAGCGTTAATAAGGGTAGTTATATTAACTCTATATCTATTTTATAATACTATATATAGAACTATAAAGTATTTTCCACCTATTAGCTAATTTAGATTAATCTTTTTAAGATTAATAGAGTACCTTAGGGGGGAGTCTTTCCCTAGGGTTCTTGTTTTTTTAACTTATTAGACATTTCTTCTTCCTTTATCTCTTTAATATTACCTATATCCTTTAGCTCTAGGCAGAATAAGGTAAAGTAACCATTCTTTCTATAATTAAAGCACGTAACCATAGTAGGGCTAATTAAGGTGTTGCAATAAGTATTGGCTAAAGGTATAGTATATAGCGATTTAGATAAGGCTTATAGGTAGGTAGTTATAACCGCTTTTAGTATAAGGGTGGTTATAGTTTATCTTTTAATGCCAGCTCCTATTAGTATAGTGGATAGGTTCCAGTTATTATAGGACCTCTTTAGTTAATTAGAATAAGCTTTAATTTGTTTTAGTTCTAAATCTAGTAATAAATATTAGGTTATAAGTCTTTAATAGGTTAGTAGGTTATTTAAAGCTACTATAATCTTCTCTTATAGTTAGGCCGTTAGCTTATTATATAGGTCCAACCAGTAGTTCTTAAGGGGAACCTAGCCTTTACCTGCTAGGTATAAGAATTAAGTCTAGAACTTAGTAAAGGATTAGTTTAGTTTTATTATTAGGCGGTTATAGTTATAACCAGCATCCTGTATTTTATTTAGATTAATATAGATAGTAGCTAGATACTGTATTATCTTATTAATAGATATAAACTAAATAGGTAACTTGTCCTTAAACTTGGCCTAGAGGTATTACTAGACATCCCTAATAGTTTAACTAAAGAGGTAGAGTATTTTAGCTTCTTTAGAGGTAAAATGGTTATAGTTAACATAGAGCTTGCCTTGTACTTAGATCCTCCAATTCTTAAAGGTAGGGTTTATCCTATTAGATAGTGTTTAAGGGTTAGGGAGCTTAATAGACTTTAATTGTTTTGTTATTATGTCTATACTCTCTAATATATTATATTTAGTTAAGCAAATAGGTTAACTAAGGCTTTATAAAGGGGATGCTAGGCTGTTTTATAAAGCAGTAAGGCTTTCTAGGATCTCCTTTAGAGTCTCTTATATACTTTAGGCTTAAAGACAATTAACCTTCTAATTAGCTATAAGGGTATAAATCTGCTTATGCACATTTATAATGTTGTTATTATCTTTAATTTCTAATCCTAACTAGATCTTATGTTCCTCTTAGGTAGAGGTAGGTCTTTTAGATAAGCTTACTTTAGGTACTATTATTAGCTTTCTAAGGATTATTAGAATTATATAATTTAGTTTTAATTCTAGGGTTCTTTTGGGGATGTAGGTTAAGTATAGTCTGGCCTCTAAAAGTAGGATATTGTTAGGGCCTTCCTAGGCGTAGTAGTATAAGTTTTTTAGTGTCTAACTATAATGTGTTAACGTGTTGTTATAGATAAAGGTCTTTTTTTAGGGTGGGATATTATTAAGGCCTTTCTAGGCTGTATAGGGAGAGCTTAGTATAATATAACGGCTTATATAAATGCTTCTAAACCAAAGCTTGTGGATTGCTATCTAATAAAGATACCAAGCTAAGGAGAAGGAAAGGTGGTCGTAAGGGCTTATTGTTACGGAGTGAGTACGAGTGACGATAATATGTAGCAAAGTAGATATTATTAAGCTACGTACATAAACTGTGTAATAAAGTCAAGACGTTGCGTAAGGAAAGAAGGTAAAAAGGTACAAGAAGGGGTATATACTGTTTACTTGTTGCTAGGTCAACAAGTGCACAGGGCAGAAGTTACGGATATTTGGATATTGCGGATATTGCAGATGTCTCGGATATTGCGGATATTACGAGCGGATATCGTGAATATTGCGAATATTGCGGATATTGCAGTATTATAATCGGTCTTTAGTTGCTGAGTTGGTAGAAACAGGTGGTTGTGTGCAAGGTATTACGGGGTGGTCCCGTAATAGTACCCCCCCCTTTAAACTTAAGCTCCTGCAAGACGTAGTTATGGTAATTCTAGGTAGAGTTTATAGAAGTCTTCTGCGGCTTATGTAAGTCCTATAAAGTCAATAGGTTCCCATAAGGGCTTAGTATAGCCTCTCTATTTTATAAGATATATATATTGGCGTTTCTATTTATTGTACTTAATATCGTTAATTCTTTTAATAAAGTACTTATCTTTACCATCTACCTTAACTGGTGGGGGAGGGTCTTAGATCTATCTAGGCAAGGCGTCTAATACGGGGGCAGCAGGGCGGAGGACTAACGTGTGGAATATAGGGCGGATTTTAACAGTATTAGGGAGCTTTAGTTGGTAGGCGTAAGAGGAGACAACCTTCTTAATCTTATAAGGGCTAGCGTTCTTCCAATTGAGTTTCTTAATAGGTTACTTTATTTTTAGATTTCTTATCTTTAGCCAGACGAAGTCACTAATTTAATAGGCCGGTGCTGGGGTTTGTTTCTTATTCGCTGCGGCTTTATAGACAGATTAGGCCTATGTTATTTTATTAGTAAGAAACTGTTATAGTTTCTCCATCTTTTCTATAAATTTGTTTGCTTTTGTAACTTGTAAGGCGTGACAAGCAGGGCAAGGAATATTACTGAAAGGTTTAAAACCCATTTATAGATGCTGGCCGTAGTTGGCTAGGAATGGGGAGACCTTTATAGTTTCTAAGACGGAGTTATTTATAGTAAACTTAGCGAATATAAGCCAGTTAATCTAGTTATCTTATAAATATAATGTGTATATCCAAATATACTGTTCTATAATAGCATTTATACGTTTTATTTAACCGTCCGTTTTTAGGTAATATGCTATAGACAATAGTGCTTTAATACGGAGTTGGGTAGTTAGTTCTTTCCAGAATATAGAGACAAACTGGCTGCCTTTATTAGAGATAATTGTTTTAGGGAGTCTATAGAGTTTCTATATATGATCTAGGAATAGTTAAGTAACAGTAGGTGTTAACATATTAGGGCAGGAAATTAGGTGTCTTATTTTGGACAATTAGTCTATAACTACTATAATATTCTCGCAGCCTTTATTTTTAGGGAGTTTAGTAATAAGGTTAATTAAGATATCTTTCCATCTTTAGTTTAGGACAGGTAGTGGCTTTAGGAGGCCATTATACGTTTTATGTAAGGCTTTAGCTTATCGGCAGGTATAGCAACTAGCGACGTATCTTTATGTTGTATTATATATGTTCAGCCAGTAGTACTCCCGTTAGAGTAGTTCTAGGGTCTTTCCTTGGCCTGGGTGACCGGCTACTAGTAGGTCGTGTATATATTTAAGGAGCTTAAGCTTAAGCTTGTTATAATTAGGTATAACTAGACGGTTCTAGTAGTATAGGAGGTTTCTATAAGCTTCGTACTTGCTTAGGGAGATCCTTTTTAAACGTCTAACGCCGTCCTATATTAGTTTAAGCATCTCTTAGATAAACTTATTATTTAGATATTTATCAACTATAATTTGTTTAATTAATTAATTAGTTATTTTAAGGACGTGTACTATAAGGTTTTTAGCAGGAGGATTAAATGGTTTAGGGCGAAGTAGGGTTTAATTATGGTAAGTGCGCGCTTCTTCTTGTGCTGGCATATCTTATAAGTATTGGGTTAGGGTATTAGGCTTCTGGCCTTAGACACCTAGGTAATATATAATAGAGAATTAGAAATGGGATAGGTATTCTAACTAGTAGGCCTAATGGTGGCTTAGCTATTTTATAGTTATAAAGTACTATAAGTTCTTATGGTTGCTAAGAACCTTAATTAGAAATCTGGCACCTTCTAACTTAGGTTGCTATTGTTTAAAGTTCCTTGTTGTAGATCTTGTAATTATATTTAGCTGGGCTTAGTTATTTTAAGAAGTATGCTATAGGGTGCAATACTCCCTCCTTATTATATTAAGACAGAATACCTCTAGTGGCGTAGTTGGATGAGTTAGCTTTTTTATAACACTTATTTGGTCTAGGTTAAAGTGTTAGAGTATAGGTACGGTAGTAAACATAACCTTTAGATATATAAAGGCTTTCTTACATTTTTTATTAAAGATAAAGGCTTTATCCTTTTAGGTTAGAGTAATAAAGGGTAAAGCTAGGGCAGAGAAGTTATTAATAAACTATTAGTAGAAGTTAGCAAATCCTATAAAGGCCCTTACGTCCTTAACGTTCTTTAGTTCTTGCCAGTTTATAATTACTTTAATCTTCTTTGGGTCTATTTATATGCCGTCTATAGAAATAATAAGTCTAAGGTATAGGACTTCTATTTTATAGAACTTGCATTTATCTATATCTAATTATAGGCTAGCTCCGCGCAGGGCTTTTAGGATAAGGTTAATATGTTTCTAATATTTAGCTAGGTTATTACTGTATACTAAGATGTTATTAATATAAGCAGTACAGAAGATATCTAGATAAGGGCGCAGGTGTTGTTTATAAAGTGCTAAAATAAACTTAGGGCGTTTATAAGGCCAAACAGTGTTACTAAGTACTTAAATAATCTATATCGGGTACGGAATGCGGTAAGCTATTTATCTCCTTTTATAATGTGGAGGCGGTTAAATATATAGATAAGATTAAATTTTGTGTAGTAATAAGCTTTACTTAATTAGTTTAGTGTTTCTTAAATTAATGGGAGCGGGTATTGGTTCTTAATGGTAATAGTGTTAAAAGCTTGGTAGTCTATGTAGAAGCGTAAACTACTACTAGGTTTCTTAACAAAGATTATAGATGCAGCTATAGGTAATAAGCTTACTCTAATAAATCCTTTATTTAGGTGCTTGTCTAGGTACTTCCGTAGCACCTAAAGTTTATTTTGGGATATTCTATATAGGGGTTTAAATCTGGGCTGCTTTCCTTCTTTAAGTTCGATCTTATAGTTATATAGTTAGTACTCTACCAACTTATTGGCTTCCTTTCGTGAGAATATATCTAGGTTTTTATAGTAATATACTGGTACTTTTGTGGCAGGGTTAGTGTGCTTTTTTAGTGCCAAGGCTTTTTTAATATCAGCTATTATAACGGCGTAGATTATATATTTAGGTTTCCTAGTAAGTTGCGCCAACGGGGTAGCTCCAATTATTTGGATGTCTAGGGTGTTAGGTAAGCTCTTATTATCTATAGTTTCTTATATAGTTCCTTATTTAATTTTAGGTTTAGTATTAGGTATAGAGTTAGTGTTAAGTATAGAGTTGGTATTGGATTTAGGTTTAGGTTCTTTAAGTATCCTTTTTATAGTAGAATACCAGTTCTTCTGGTATACTTATATAATATGTTTAAGCCTTTGCTTAGTCTGGGGCGGTATAGTGCTTGGGATTAATTCTTGGGGTTTAGCGGATATTCCGGATCCTTAGTGGATGTCAGCGGATATTCTAGATCATTGGCGGACGTTAGCGGATATCTTATCTTAGTGGAATCTAGTGGATTTCTTAGATATAGGGCGGATATTAGTAGAAATCTTAGGCTTTGGTTTGGGTTTGGAGTGGTAAGTTATAGAGCATTCCTGCTTGTAACAAGAGGCAGTAAATAGGAGCTTAAGGTTATCTTAAGTAATAACTATCTTATATAGCTTTATCTAGGGTTATTTAAGGATTACTAGGTGGCCTAAGGTAGTAACAAAAAGCTTAATCCATTCTTTATAGTTTAGGTATTGGAGTCTTAGGGCTACTATATGGGTAATACACCCTAAGATAGTGCGTTTGCTATTAAATCCAAATATATTAATATGCTAGTTAAGGGGGGTTAGGGTAAAACCATTATCTTATATAAAGATCTTGTTAATAAATCCTATACTGCTAGCTCCTGTGTTAATTAGGACTTAAGTATTAGCCTATTAATCTTTCTGCTAAAGATAGCAGTTAATAGTTATGCTACGGTCCTAAGAGTTAGAGTTTGTGATATCTAATATATTTAATGAGATCCTGTAGCAGAGCTATTCTAGAGAGTAACTTAGCTCTAGGACCTTCCTTTTAGAGGTGATTGGGGTGGGGTTCCTAAGGGTAATTATATACCAGAGCTTTGTCCTTGTAAGTGGTGTTTACTAAATATGGGGCTGGAACTAGATAAAGATCGGGAATAGTAACTAGAAGATTGGTGTGGTGAATGGCTACTAGTATTAGCTATTCTTAAATTATTTTGGGACATAGGCATAGGGACGGAATAGTATTTTAAGATATAAGCCTTGCCTCCACATTTAAAGCAGAGGCTTAGTTAGATGTGTTGTTCTTATTTAAAGGACCCTAGTAGGGCATACTCTAGGGTCCTAGAGTTAATGTCTGTAGCGTTAGGGTGCTTATACTAAGATGATAACTTAGCAGGGACTTATAGGGCTGTTATATTATATTAAGGAGCGGATTTTGGCGTTAGACGTAGTATATTGTTATACCATTTGTTAATAACGTTTGCGCAGGCATTAAGGGCTCCTAGTAGGTCTATACCTATTAGGGAGGTTTTTAGTTTGGGGCTTAAGGATTTAATAAGGCTATTAATTGGTGCGGAGTTATTTTAGCCTGTTTCCTTTACGTAGCGGTTAAATTTGGAGAAGTATACTGGGAAACTTTTCTTTTCTTAAGTTATATAGTTTATCTTCCTTTAAGCAGTAGCTTAGCGGTTTAGGTTACTATATATAGCTTTAAGAAGTATAACTAGGCTTTATACTGAGTTCGGCTGGAGAGGTTTAATAAGGTTAGCTATGTCTCCTCCTAGTCAACTTAGGGCGTAGTAGAGTTGGTTAGCTTTAGTTAGGTAATGGTTAGTATTACTAGTTAGCTTATTCTTAAGCTGGCTTAGGAATAATTGGAGCTCTTATTATTTACTAGTAAATACTAGAGGGTCTAGTAGTTTTTTAGATTATTGCGGTATAGTAAATGGAATTACGGGATAAATATCCGCAGCTAGCTTAGGGTTCGCACCCGATAAGCCAGGTCTAAATTTGGTTATTTTTATCTCGTCTATAAGTGGCGTGTTAGTAGCCTCTTAGGCTAGTATTTGGTCTTAGGGCCCTAATATAAGTATTTTAAGGGTGCGGACTTCTTCTTAAAGTGCTTCAATTAATTCCTGGTGCCGTGCTTCTTATTTAGCTTGTTATTTGGCTATAGCGGCCTGGTTCTGTGCGAGGGCGTCTATAAAAGACTTCTGCATATTTGCCAATTGTTCTTAGAGTGCGGATATAATATTAGCGGCTGTTATAGGGGCTTTAAGGTTGTTCTGCATTTTAGATGGGGCGGGGCGGAGTATAGGTTTTTTTTTTTTTTAATATAACGTAGTATTACGGAGTAAGTATAAGTAATAATAATATATAGCAAAGTAGATATTATTAAGCTATGTATATAAACTGTGTAATAAAGTTAAGATGTTATATAAGGAAAGAAGGTAAAAATGTATAAAAAGGGGTATATACTGTTTATTTGTTGCTAGGTCAATAAGTATACAGGGCAGAAGTTATGGATATTTGGATATTACGGATATTGCAGATGTCTTGGATATTGCGGATATTGTAAGCGGATATTGTGAATATTGTGAATATTATGGATATTGCAGTATCGTAATCGGTCTTTGGTTGCTGAGTCGGTAGAAATGGGTAGTTGTGTGCAAGGTGTCACGGGGTGGTCCCGTAACACTTATATAAATAAATAGGTAGCGTGAGCCGCTAAGGCGCTAGTAGTAGACGAGCTAATAGTAGGCGAGCCAATAGTAGGAAATAGTACTAGATAGCACTAGATAGTATACTAGGCAGAATATGGCAGAATTTGGTAGGTAATGCGCTTTAGTACTGTTATAAGGGGTATCTATAGGTTGTTCTTAGGGCAATCTAAGGTAACCGCAATAATATCTTTTATAAAAAGTAAATAAATTTAAGATTTTGGCAGAGCGATTATTGCCACTATAGGTAAGTATATAGTGGCCTAGTAAATATTAATAAGCGTATAGAAGTAGCACTCTAGGGATAAGACGGCGCCTTTAGCCTAGAGCTTATAGCAAACGCTTTAAAACTTGTCCTTAGTGTAGCTGTTAAGGAGGGTGTCTCTACCTTTATCGGCAAACAGCTATTTTTTACGCTATATATCCCTCCGCTATAGTATCTTTAGGTACTTCTTAATACTATCCTCCCGTAAAAATAGGTAGCTATTTATTTTTATAGCTTTCTATATCTAATAGAGGTCTATTAAAGAGGTAGTATAGCCGTAAACTAACTGCTATAAAAGTCGCGTCTTCTCTTAAGGTATGTTACTATTAGCTTTATAGCTCTTTCCTTTTAAGGGCTAGCCTATAACCTCCTTAATAAAAAAGAGAAGTAGCTTATCCTCTATAATAGTATTGCTATTATAGTACTTTGGTTTATAGAAGGCCTAGAGCTAGATAACGTATTAGTTATAGGGCGTAATACTTTAGGAGGAGTTTTACCTTAAACTTCTTCTACTTTAGTTTATACATTAAAGATATATTCTTAGGCCTAGCGGCACGTATAAGGGCGAGGACATACTGCGCATTAGCGCGTAATTCGGCATTATTAGCGATATTAATCTTTACGCGGTTAGTTAGCGCCATCTTATATAGTAGGTATAATAGTAGACGTACTGCCGCGATTAAGGATTAAGGCCATGTTCGATAACTCGTTTTGGCCAGGTCGGCTCCACCAGGTGGGCGCAGCCAGGTCAATACTTTTACGGCCCACCTGGGCGCAATCTGCAGGGTGTAAGCGCCTCTTCTAGACGCCAAAGCAGGGGGGGTTCCCACCTGGTAGGAGGCGTTCGTTTGGTAGGCGATTCGCCAGAAAGGAGCCGTCGCCAGACAGGAAGGGCGGTAAGGATAATAGTTATGTAATCCACGCAGGGCATTAAAAAGGCCTATATAGAACGAACAGTTAGAGCCTCATCAATATATCAACCAATTCATAATATCTACTTACTGCTTTTGATGGCCGATGATAATATACCCATAGAGGGCAGCCCTGCCAATACTGCCGATGTTACTACCTCTACCTATGCCTCTACCCATGCCTTTGCCAGCACCCCTCCACTGAATACATCCAGTATAAGGTCCTTTAAAGCAGCCACCACCTCCACCAAACCCGTATTAGCGCCTATATCGGTATCTGCAACGACCTCTTCAAGGAAGCGGCTAAGGAGGATAACGGTAGCAACAACTCTTGCGGCTGATAAGTAGGATAAGGATTAGGATACTAGCAAGCCGGCTGCTAAAAGGACTTAGAGGAAGAAGACTATATGGGAAGGCGAAGTTATTAATAAGTAGGCTCAATTTTTATGGCTTCTAGCCTTAAATAAAGCCTTCTTGGACTTCCTAAGGTTATTAATAACCTAGGGCAAGGAAATAAATAGGGCTACCTTTAAAGCTACCGACTATGCCGACGCTATTAGCTTTATTAGCTTGAAATCAGGCCAGGTTTTTACTATAGAGCAGCTAATAAATAAGTATAATTACTAGAAGACGTGCTAGCGTAAATGGGAGGCTTATATAAAGGCATATTCTGGCTGGGGGGTGCATAAGGTTACTGGTCTTCCATATACTAATAAACCTGGAGTAATAGACAGCTATTTTAATTAGCATATTAAAAGGAGACCTTTTAGGAAGAAGCATTTACCTTATTTTAAACAGCTAAAGGAGCTTCTTAAGGGCAAGATAGCCAGCAGCGAACATGCTACGTTAATTAATAACGCGCTTGATAAGAGTTCGGCTTAGAATAATTAGGAAGACGATAACATTAGCTTATCTAATGCAGATATAGAGTGTAAGAAGAAAAATAAGGACACTAAGTATTTAAATACTCCACTTTAAATGATCAAATAGAGTCCATCTAGTGCACTAATAGAAGGCTGGAGTGTTACTCCCTTACCTACTTCCTTATCTAAGCTTTTAACACCCTCGCGTTCCCTATTAGTACTTAGTGTAGCGTTGTCTCCAGTAGGCTAGTCACTATTACTAGCTGTAGGAAAGAAGCCTTAAAATACTTAGAAAGCAAAGGACCTTAATATAGTACGGCGGTTAATGAAGAACGCAGCCAAAGCTGCTAATCAAGGCCATTCATTAAAGATGGTAAAAGGGTCGGAGGCTTTAAGCGAGAGTATTAGTGAAGCAACGGCGGCTTTTAGTGCTTTAGAGACGACGCTGTTAGCGTTAAAAAGCTTGCTAATAGAGAGGGCTGTATGTAGCTTTATTAAGGACTTTAGACACCTTACTACTGCTAATCAGCAGCTTGTCCTAAAAGCGTTTAAAGTAGAAAGCAGGACCTATATCTTTAATTCTCTTAGCGGCGATGCTTAAAATGGGTATATAGATTAACTAATAGTTGATATGCGGTTAAAGCCTATATATATTAAGCAGCTAGTATCAGTTAACAAAGTGGTAGAGGTTAATAGTGAAGTAGAGGCTTAATTAAGTTAGGAAATTGGCTTAATTAGATAAGAAAGCTAGCGATATAATTAAGCTATAATCAAATTATCTATCACAACTTTTTTATAAGTAGTATTGCACGTTATTTTACTGCTCTAAATACTCCATCTACAGATCAATTATTTCTACCGCTTACTACTTTAAAAACTTGCACCTCTATTTATATTACTTCCTTATCAAATATTAACGCCTCTTGCATCTAGAATCTCTAGATACTGCTTCTATATTGCCTCCGCTATATCCTCCCGCCGTTAACTTATTCCGCGCTTATCTATTTTATATAGAATTACAAATTTATTGGTATCTGCATCCTCCTTATTTATATAGCCAGAGTCCTCCTTATTCGGGTCCCAGCCGTTTATATTTATAAAGTTATGAATTGCTGTTAATGCCTATATAATCTTAATCTAAGTTTTTAAACTATAGCCCTTGCGGCCCTTGTTAAGTATAGGGAAGCGGGCCTTTAAGACACCAAATACTTATTCAATTATATTCCTTAAGGAAGTATGGCGTAAGTTAAACAGCTCCTTTTTATCCTTTGGCCTCTTATTTGCTTTTATCTATTCCTTTAAATGGTATCGCACCTTCTAATATGGAATAAGCACTATAGGATTATCCGCAGCGTAGCCAGCGTCTACTAAGTAATAGTAACCTAGAGGTGTATAAAAGCCACTATCCTTTATAAAAGCGAACACGCGACCGTTGTGTGCAGAGCCTTCCCATCCTGGTATAATTGACACGAAGTTTATATCAAAATCGCACGCCGTAAATATATTCTGCGAGATCCAGCCTTTTCTATTACGCTATGCTGGTTGCTAAGCTTTAGGAACTAATATTAGTATATATAAGCCGTTAAGCGCGCCAATATAATCTATAAAAAAGGGCCACATCTTATTATCGGATTGTACCCATTTAGGAGTTTGATTGGGCGGCAGCTTAACGATATCCTTATATAGCTTATATAGAGCGTTAAGAACCTCATAGAAGGCGTTAATAGAGGTTAGTTACAGCGTCTTATTACCCACCAAATATCACCTACTAATAGGCTTACTGTAGACGTCAAGTACTAAAACTCCTATGCTATAAACCTTCCAGTCAACCCACCCCTATATCTAGCTATAAACATCATCAGCTTCTACTCCACTAATACACCTTCCTGCGCATGTAATTCGTAGCCATTAACGAGCCAATTAAGGAGCAATTTAAACATTTATTAATTAAGGCGTGTTAACGTTTTAAGCGCCTACAAAGGACTATATAATAGCTCTATCGTTCTTGCCTTACCGCGAAGAGGATTAACAAGTTGCTAGCGCCTACTATTTAATGCTAGAAGGTTCTTCACACATTTAATAAGCACATAAAGCAGCAATATCATTACTAGAACGCCTGTTGATACTATAGCTAATATATAAGGCTTTATAGTTAACGTCAAATTAGATCACGTGATGGGGAGAATAGATTAAAAATATCACAAAGAATGGCAAAATCGATCAACCAGGTCATCAGCGTCCCACCAGGACCCCCCCTTTAAAACAGCAGGTCCAGGTGGAATTCGCCCAGGTAGACAGCCCAGGTAGCTCGAATTGCTAATTAAACATACTACTATACTACATTCAGGAGGGCAATCGCGGCTAGCGCGAACACCTCCACCTAGCCAGATGGAACCTCCTTTTCAGCTGCCAAGACGTCCAATCTGCCCAAAATCCACCTAGGACGTCGAACAGACCGTATCCACCAGGTGGATATCGATATCGGTGGCCCATTCGCGGCCAGGTGGCTCCAGGTGGCCCCAGGTGGCTTTTTTAAAGGGCCCACCTGGTGGAGTTGACCTAGCCAAAAAAAGTTATCGAACATGGCCTAAGTAGGGAGGATTTTTTTATATATACTTAAGGGCCTAATAACCCTAATGACCCCTATAGTAGGTGCTAATTAGCGGCTTAATTAGCGGGTGGTCCTTAATATAAGTATTTTTACAGCTTAGCGCTTGTGGTGCTGTGGAGATCCTCGAATCTGCCCCAGGTGGCTGGCTAAACACGTGATTTTCCGGCTGACCGAGGATAAGCCGGGCCTCGCATACCATAGAATCAACTTTTTGACAAAAAAGGTTAGCGATATCCGCTTGCGGATATACGTATGTCCGCTAATTGATTCTATGGTCTGAGCTTGCTGAGGTAATGTGTCAAGAGATCCCAACATGAACTGCCATCAAAGAGCTCTTCCCAAAATCCTCTGTCTCCTCAAACTCCTTAGGCATATGGAACATGCGGTTCCAATATCTGCCGGCGAGATTGTGCATTCTACTAAGCCCAACACCGAAAGGAAGGCTCTTTGATAGCTCCCAATCAACGATGCCGGACACTTGGCCGCTATCCTCCACGAGAATGTTAAGGCGATTGATGTCGGCATGGGAGACCCACAGAAGCAAGTATTTGAGTTTGTCGATCGAGTTCAACAGCCGTTGGATGTCGGCTCGAAACTTCCACGCGTTGTTCTTTGATTTAAGTAGTTCGAGCCTCCCCTTGATCTTGCTGTCAACTACTGCTTCAGAAGCTCCAAGGACGTGACCTGGAGAAAGAATTCGACCGAGCGATTTCGTGGCTTCGACGTTCATCTTCGAACTCCATTTGTCCCAGAGATACGACTCTACCCACGTTTTACCAGGCATACAAGTCATGAAGTACGTCTCAATGCCGCCTTATCCAGCTCTGTGTCCTGGAGGCGCTTGATATCCGGAACGACTGGTCCAAGGACGTCTCGTGCTTAATGGAAGGACGCCACGTCGACCGGTTCCACTCGGAATTGAATAATAGCTTCTTCCCCATTGTCCATAGTCACTTTCATCGTTCTGCTAAAAAGACCTTGGACTCGTGGGCCTTTGGCATTTTGGGCTTTCACTCCGAGGTATGCTTCAGCTAGGGTTTTGGCTCTTGCAATCTGTTTTGCATCGGAGTTTAGGGTCTTGGGAAGATCGGCATTGGGCTCAACGAATTTGGTCACGACGAACGGCGCTAAACGAAGTCAAGGCGGATTTAAGTATGTAGCTCTCTAGTAGAAAATATTTTCAGGACGTGGTCGATCAGAAGTGGTGGGAGAGTAGGTCATGGGAGCCCTCATTGCACGGCGGCTAATTACTCGGCGGTATAGTAGGTGCATGATCATAATCCACCATCGTTCACTTCTCAGCCTTTCTTAAAGCCTTCCGATATGACTGTAATATTGCCCACCATACTGAAGTCCACGTTGCTGTCTCATATCATCAAAATAGACTTTTCTGCACATTTCTCTGACCAGCAAATCAAGGCCAGCAACTAGCCTGTCGTATCTGGACTGTGCCGCAGTTACCAATTTCCTCACTTCTGAGGGACGAACTACGCCGCATTCATAAGTCACCAGGGCCCTCATACCGCTCAAGATCCACTTTTCCCCATGTGCCGAAACACCTCAAGCTCCGCCGCCAGCTCCACCAGCAGTGGCGCTGCGCGTGGCACCACCGGAAGTGGAGTTGGTGCGATTAGAATAGCTGGAACGACATAAGGAGCACCAAGACGCGGGAATGGCATTCAATGGGGGCTCCCAATCCCACGAATCCTCTCCTTCCGGACCCGGGGGCTGCGAACCTTCACCTCCCCTGGGCCCAGAGAATAGGCATGCTTATATCAGGCGCTGATGGGTGGCGATGATAGCCATCACATATCGCTGAGTAGAGCTCAGAATAGAAGCTAGGTAAGGAGGCCTCCTCACTTTCCGTGATGACGAGTCCGGAGGGTAGCGGGCCACAGAACGGGAAGCCGAAGAGCTCCCCGTGGTCCCATTGCTAAGGATGCCTGTAGATGAAGCAAATGGTAGCCGCACTCGCAGTGGACGTGGTTGTAGGAGGCAGAGAGATCCGCGGGAGCGGCGCAGCGCGGGCACAGCTTGTGATTCTGCTCAAGGGCGTAAGCCAAGAACCCTTGATCTTGAGACGTGAGCGCGGAGGCGGTGGAGCAGGCCGTTGGGTGTGTGGCATCGAGAGGCCTAGTGTGTATCAGACAGGCGGTTGTGGAGCAACCTATACAGATTCCTAAAGTCTTCAAGGCGTAGAAAAGGTGGTTTAAAGAATACAACCGAAACCTTGGATGGAAGCGGTCAAACGAAAGAGTTCAACCGTGGCAAGCAAAAAACGAGACGGATGGGATGAGAAGCGAGCGGGAGAAAACCTATCAACTGCAAGTGATGTATATCTTGGGATCTTAGGAGAAGTCATTTGGCAAGTATCTGGAACTGTACCGGCTGCTGTATATGTACTAGCTCTGACTTCGGGATGATTCTGAGAGAGTATGAAATGTGAGAAGGAATTAGAGACGGGACGAGATATCCGAGAAGTTAAGTTGAAGTTGAGTTGAGAATGGAGGAGGCTGGAGGGTGGTAAAATAGAATGAAGTCTATGCCTGGCTTACAGTCTGATTTGTGAAGTAGACCTTATATGGGCACGTCTCTTCACAAGAAATTCAAACAATGTTGAGGAGATGTCTCATCTTACCATGAGGATAGCATTTCATGAGTATAAGATATGATGCTGAATGTGCTTCGCTTGAAGGAGACGGGGGGAATATCTCCCAACCACGATGATACTGCACACCAGATGTTGGTCTGGCATTAATATCGGTACATCCCAAACACCTTGATATGATACAAGCTCTTTCTATTTCCTGAACCACTTCTCACCTATACCACCTTGACCAACATCATCCCTCCAATCCTTTTCTCCGCGCATTCCCGGGCTTCCAAAATCCCCCTGTCTGTTGTCACAAACAAGCATTCGCCTGGCTTTGACAAGCCCTTTACATAACCCGCGTCTCTGCCTCTTATTATCGCCGCGATGTCGGTTGAATTGAGCCATATCCGTTTCGTGGGTTTGCTGACTAGTTTCATCTTACTCAAGACGGGCTCGTTATTCCAATATTTCAATCCAAGCCATAACCTCCTCTTGGCTGGATTCTCAGGTACTAGTTCTTGGTAGTTTGCTTCTATTGATTCTGTAGCTGCGCTTTTCACGGGTTCCGGGATGGGGGAGTTGGTGGCTTTTGCCCAAGTCTCTAACAATGCTTTCTCATGCACTTTGTCCGGCCGGGGAAATGCTCTCCAAGGCTCATCTCTTATTTTTTGCTGTGAAATCTCTACTAAAGTGTTGTCTTGTAATAAGAAGGGTTTAGGAGGTGATGGGCCGCCGAGGGTTACGCTGGAGAGAAAGCCTTCCTTTTGAAGACCTAACATGAGTGCGACATGAAGTTTCGAGACAGGTATCGAGGTGAGCCCAAGCCGCGCTTTTGAGGCATTTTGAAGATGTGAACAGACGTGGGCGAGGTTGACAAGAGACATGGCGAAGGTTAGGAGGTTAGGAGGGAGATGCTAGGTGAGAGCCCCCTCGGGCTGGAGAACTGCTATTCTCGAGCTGAGGAGTCGTTTCTGTAGTGTCTTCTGGGGCGGTAGATTATCGCAATATCATTTAGACAGTAACAAGGTGGATGGATTTCAATTAGGGTTTGCCAATGGGGGTTGCTGCGAGCAGTTGGTGATGGCTTGCAGCCGCCAAAAATTTGGTGGCGGTGGATTCCGCGTGCATGCAGCCCTGCGCTTGTTCATTGGAACAGCCAACCGCTCAAGACTTGGGCGCTTGGAACGCGACCCTCTAGAAATAGATCTTTCTATCCACAGAAGCTATATATGCTGACTTCTTCAGTGGGCTTTATGACTTGACGATTGCTTTCTATTTGCTATAACTTTCTCTTCTTGTGCTTGCTTTGTGACTTACATTAACTTTCAACGCCTTCTTTCAGCTCGACTCTAGCTACTCATTCTGCACAGCATGCCTCAGTTAGCTGGAGAAGTGTCCCTACTGACGCTGTATGTTTTGAAGGAGTCGCGAAACAAGCCTCCTTGCTAATTTGAATTAGCTTTGCTGACATTCACTACTTCTTCGGCCCTCCCACATCTAAACCCCCGCACCACCGCTTTGATAAGGCTTCTTATGTCTATCTTTACCACAATCCCATGCAACAGCAGGGAAGGATAGAGATTGCAAACCATGCCGGAACGCCTGAGCAAGACGCCTTTATGGGCTGTAAGTTGGGACTAATCTGGATACAAGCCCTTCAAGGATACGTCCGAACTGACATAACTCTATGATAGATATGGACTCTGTTCGTGTTGAGCAATCTTACAAACATCCAGCTCTATTTACCATCACTGTCGATGGATACCGAAGCCAAAGTGGAAGCACCCATTCAAGCCCACAACAGGATATGTCGCAGTGGCATCTTCCAGCTCCCGATCAGCGAAACGATGGAAGGTATATGTATAGGTTGCACACTATTGACATATATTTCTGGGCGGCTGAAGACTCTACGATGTTCCTCGATTCGTTGAGGAGAGTTTTGCAAGCTCACCAGCTACAAATCATAGAGGCACCCACCGCCCATTCTGAGCATCGAGATACCATGAGCCCTGTCGTCGAGAAATTAGAGCAAGCCGCTATCTCGAAGCCATATCCATCTCGAAGCGACAGTATCAGTACAACACAGTCGTTCAACGGACCACCGACCGTCCCAACCCCAGCAAGCAGCGGTGCTGGCCATTCTCAGACTGCTGAAGCACCAACCAGTTTTGCACCCATGGCATACAATCCTGCTTCCCCTGCTGCGCCAGAACCCATAGCACACCGTGAGAAAACACCGCCCCCACCTGATGCCGAAGGTGGCACTGGTCTTGCAGCCGCAGCAATTCATGATAATTATGGTCAATTCGGAGCCCCACCGATTCAAGGATCATTTGCTCCGCAACCCACCATGCACCAACCATACATGCCAGGACCAACTTCACTGCAGCCCGTTCAAAATTTCTCTAATAGCCCACCAGTTGGAATTCAGCGTTCCAACACGTCTGGTGCATTTCTCCCTCCACCTCCACCTCAAGGTTCCAGTAGTGCTGGTCCTCCACAAGGCCAGCAATATGCGCATTCGTTCGCACCTCCTCCACAAGATCCTGCCTCGCAGTATGGGCGGAATGGAACACCTCCACAGCCTGGATTGCAACGGCAGGCCACAATGCCAGCATCCTACGGTCAGTATGCCAATTATCCTGGGTCTCCTGGTCACCCTCCGGTCCAATCACCAGGACTCCCACCAACTCCTGGTCATGCACCGCTTCATTCACCAGGATACCCTCCTGCTCCTGCATACGCTCCAGCTGCATCGCCTGGCCTTCTGCCGGCAAGTTATTCACAGTACCCTTATGGACAATCGCAGGCTGCACCTGAAGCATACCAAATCCATAACCAGCTCTACAGGCCAACGGAAGCAGAGGCTAAGGCGCACGGGAAGAAGCCTGTTGGCGCGGGGCCGGGACAGCAACCAGGTCGATTAGAGCAACGAGCAGACAAGCTCGAGAAGGGTGTAGGCCGGTTTCTGAAGAAGTTGGATAAATTCTAGTGATGAGTTGGATTTCGCCCAAACTAAGGGAATCGTGTTAGATTTTATTAATGAAAGCGCAAAGGCTGTTGATAACATGGATGAAAGATCTGGCACAGTATATTTTCAAGTATATACCCACAATCTCAGGAGGTCTAGCTAGGATTCCCGTTGGATAAAGTTAGGGCGTTTAGAGGAGAATCATTGCCCAATTGAATGCATCCGCAGCTTAACAAGCCCATTGGCGTTAGTTAGCGACCCAAAATAGCAACACGTTCAAGCGGGCAACGACCCATGCTAACGAAAGCATGAAGTGCAATATTTTTTGATTTATGAGCAACTACTACTCTCTTATATCAGCGAGCAGTTCGTAAAACATATTGCGCTCGCAACAGTGATTGTCGTCGAAGTCTTGCGTGCGATGGCTACGACCTACAGCCGCCTTTCGGGATTTTGCCCCTGCTGCTGAGCCACCACTCGCCCAGACCCATTGCGCAACCCGCAACATAAGTCCTAGCCTCCATCATCAACACACCTCTCTGTGCTAGTCCTTCGCTGCTCGTGTTCTTGTTCTCTTGGCTTAATTGAATCAAATCGAGAGATACACTTCTGTCGTTCCGAAAATCGCACTTCGATAGCTCAGCTGCAATATAACGTCCTTGGTTTAATTGAAATAAATTCCGGAATCCTGCGTCTCACCTCTGTCCAGACACTTTCACATACAACCTTCTTGCATGACTGCCTTCGAGCGTCCGCAAACAAGATGCGGTCACCCGTAGCATCTGGATGGGATACTTCCTTAAGCAAGCGGGATCAAAGCAAGGACTCCGGCAGCAAAAGCAATACAGTCGTAATCGTAAGCCCAATTTCCGCCAGACCTTCGCCAAACTTAACTATCGAACGTGATAATAGTTCAACAGCTAACTGAGGTCGCCGCAGGTTACCGTCATAGTCATCTCTGTCTTCGTCGTCCTTATCATTGTCTTCTTCGTATACCGTAACTTCCGCGCCAAGCGAATCTCTCACAGCTCGAGCTCTTCCACAAAATCAAAGTCGAAGTCAAAATGGCGATGGCGTCTACGGCCGCGGACATCCGAGTACTCGTCCCGCCTTCAAAGCGATGAACTCGAACGGGGTAGTCGGAGTGGAAGTCGTGACAGGGAGATGACTGCGTCGGGATCCAACGGCACAACCACTTCTGGTGGTGCAGGAGTCGATCGAAACACATCAGTACGCAGCATCATGACATTACCAGCATACTCTCCTGCTGCACGTGAGAACGAACGGATACTGGGACGTGAAGGCGAGCGAGCGGGCATAGATACTGTTGTGGAATTTCCGGAGACAGTTGATGAAGAGGAGGAGCGCAGGGAGGGCGAGATGGAATCACTCTACCAGATTCGCCTTGCGCGGCGGGCCGAGCAACGTGAAAGAGAAGAGCGACGACGGCTACGCAGAGAGGCGCGTGCAAGGGGTGACACAGAAACACTCGCTGAATTACGACGCAGAGCGGAGAGTGCCGCGTCTGAAAATCTATCTAGCATGCTGATCGTTGAGCATCAAGCGCAGAATCGCGAGCGACGCGTCTCGAGCGTCCAATATGCGGAACTAGGTGTTGCAAGACATGATGGCACCCGGCTGCGTGCTAACTCTGCGGAAAGCGATAACCGCCCACTACTAGACTCGGCCGCATCTATCGGGGGAGCCAGCACTAGGAGTAGGCCGCTGAGTGGTAGGACTCTGTCAACCCATTATCGTGGTCCTTCTGCTTCATCCGTCCTCTCCATCTCAACCCGAGCATCAGACGAGTTCGAGTTCCCTCAAGCACATCGCACTGAGAGTGGTGGAAGCGGTAACGATGATTTCGAAATCGTCTCGCTTACCCAGTCGCGTTCTCGGTCTGCTAGTCGAGGTCCCGCAACACCTGGTCTTGAGATACCTCACACAGATCCTCCAAATTACGATGATCATGCCGGATTCGAAGAGGCCCCGCCATATGAAAGTCCTATCAACACACAGCTGCCGACGGTTGAGCGGTTACCCTCCATACAAATCACCGCTGAATTAACCCCAGTGGAGGGGAGGTCGACGGAATCACTTCATGGGGAGCAACCGCAGAATAGGTGATTACGAGAAAGAAATGAGGAAAAGAAGGATGATATAAGCAAGGGGAGAATGAGCGTTATTAGCGATTCTTCGTGGAAGGAATATTGGAATTTCTGTATTTGGTTGTTAATATGAAGCCACGAATTTATCTAGGAGATTGTATCATTTCTTAACGATGTAATGGGACTGATAGGCTGGCCTGTGATATTCTTGGTATGTACAGTAGGTTCGCTACCTAAACTTTTGTCGTACATGTGTGGCGGAATTGGTTACCGGATACTGTGTTTGGCATACATAATCTGGCGTATGGCCCCTCACCTGAGGCTTTAAATAGTACCCCTACATTTTCCAAGCATCCAGACCTTAAATTTCGCCATGAAGAAGATCTATATGCTTTCAGTAATGGCAAGGAAGTTAGCATGGTAGCTCACAATTGCTCTTCACCCCGGCAGCCAGGCTCCCATACTCCGTCACTGCTCGGCAAACTAGCCCCACCACTCCATCCCACTTCGCAAGCACCATCAATCCACAGACGCCTGCAGCCACAACCTCCATAGTAATCGGCTCACATCGCTTCCCTCTCCATCAATACCCACAATGCCCGAAGAATCTAAACTCACCGATCCCTTCACTACTGCTGAAGCTGCTGCTGAGGTTCAAGAAGCAGCGCAGGCCTCTGCCGGCGTAGAAGATGAGGAAGACTCGAGCAGTGGCGAGGAAACCAGCGCGGCGGGTGTAGCAGAAGGCGCGGAAGGCGCGAAGAAGAAAAAGAAGAAGAGCCGGAAACACAAGATCAAGAATGCGCTGACGGGCAAGAAGGAAGGCGAGGAGGGTGACACTGGTCCAGCATCAAAGCTGACTAAGGAGCAGTTGCAAATGCTGCTCGATTCTAACCCGGCGCTGCGGAAGGAGCTGGAGGGACAGGCAGGGGTAGGCGTTGGGGTTGAGGGTAAGGGGGAGAAAAAGACGGATGTGGAGGCTATGCTTAAGAGGCTGAATGTGAGCGAGCTGTTGACGGGTATGGCGCCTGGTGGGAAGAACAAGAAGGATATGGCGTCGCACGCTTTTTGGCGGACGCAGCCTGTGCCAAGTTTCGAAGAGGCCGGATCAGTGGAGGACGGCCCAATTAAGATGATTGAGATTGACAAGGTCGAGAAGGAGCCGAGTCAGATGTATCCCGGGTTTGAGTGGGTTACAATGGATTTGAGTGATGAAAATCAGGTGTGTGTCGTGTCAGGATAGGGAATTATTAGGCTGAGCTGACCGAGAATAGCTTGAGGAGGTCTACGATCTTCTGTCCAATCATTACGTCGAAGATGACGAGGCTATGTTCCGATTCAAATACTCGAGCTCATTCATCAATTGGTATGTCACCTTCTCTAACTTCCTCTATACTGAAATCTAACATAACCAGGACCCTCAAAGCTCCAGGCTGGCGGCAGGAGTGGCACGTAGGTGTCCGCGCATCTGAATCTCGAAAACTTGTCGCATTTATCTCTGGTATCCCCGTCGATCTACGTGTACGCAAAAACGTTCTCCACTGCTCCGAAATCAACTTTCTCTGTGTGCACAAAAAGCTCCGGTCAAAACGTTTGACCCCTGTCCTGATCAAGGAGATTACCCGCCGCTGCTACCTTGTTGGTGTTTTCCAGGCTATCTACACCGCCGGCGTCCTAATACCAACACCCGTCTCGACATGCCGGTATTTTCATCGGGCATTGGATTGGGAAAAGTTGTATGAGGTCGGGTTCTCGCCGCTCCCACTAAACAGCACGAAGGAGAGGCAGTTGGTCAAGTATAGACTTCCGAACAAGACATCGACACCAGGTCTGCGACCCATGGAAGCCAAAGACATCGAAAATGTGCTAGACCTCCTAATGCGCTACCTTTCGCGTTCAGACCTAGCGCAAGTATTTACCAAAGAAGAGGTCAAACATTGGCTATTGCACAACAAAGAATCTCAACCGAAGGAACAAGTCATCTGGTCATATGTTGTTGATGATCCCAAGACAAGAAAGATCACAGATTTCTTCTCATATTACCTTCTGGAGAGCACAGTGATAGGGAGCAAAAAGCATAAGGTTGTGCGAGCAGCATATCTTTTCTACTATGCAACAGAGGCAGCGTTTGACAAGGACAAGAGCATGTTGAAGACAAGGCTGAATGCCCTAGTGAAGGATGCGCTGATTCTGGCTAAAAATGTGAGTTCCTCTATCCCAACTTAAAGGGAAAACATCAATTGCGACTTGGTCTTCACCTACCCAAAGAAAAAAGGCTGGAAATGTTTTATCACGATTCTTTTAGTCTCCTTGATTAACAGAAACGCTTGTCTTCATCGTACGCGGGAGAAAAAGTGCGATTCTTGGATAATGCTAAATTTTCCCACTTCCACAGGCTAAATTCGATGTCTTTAATGCTCTTACTCTCCTTGACAACCCTCTCTTCCTGGAAGAACAGAGATTTGGTGCTGGCGATGGTCAATTGCATTACTATCTTTTCAATTACCGCACGGCGCCAATTCTAGGAGGTGTGGACGCTAAGAACCAGGCGAATGATAAATTCATGGGTGGCGTAGGTGTGGTGATGCTTTGAGGGTGGGTAGGGAATTATATCCAAAAGGACTTTATTTGAGCAAACGGAGCACCGCATGAGCATGGAAAGCATGCGTAGCCATTGGCCCCATTGCCATTAGGACTTGAGTCCATTTAGGATTAGTATGCCAAGCTCTTATCCCACAAAAAATAAAATGCCGCTGTAAGTGAAGGTGAAAAGGTCCATCTGAACCTGTCAAACTCACAACTAAATGGCTCCAAAGACGCGAGTGGTGACTGCAGGGCAGTGATCTTTTTGGACTGGAGTGGAGTGGATCTGAGCTCAAATCCACTCCATCCAGCTCGTAAATTGTTTGACTCCAGGAGCTCCATGGAGCTCCAGTGCATTTATATACTAAATATAGAAAGGCTTGGCGTTAGCGTGGTGTTGCAAAAGGAAGGGTAGATGTAGAATAACTTACTAAAAGCTATCTATATTATACCTCACTAATAACCCTATTCTCGTAATTAATCTTAATAGCCGTATATTGCTTATCTAGCTTCTCTTCCTTATTAGTTACGTCGTCCTCTACCTAAGCAGCCGCCTCTGCAGTAGTAAGTCGGGCCTTTACTGCTTCTTTACGCGGCACCTTTTCGCAAGGCTCTCCTACTAACTTATCTACTTCCTTATTATTAAATATACCTTTTAGCGGTGGCCTATATAAATGCCAAAGAGCCTTATTTGCCTTAATTATACTTATCTGTAATTGGGAATGCCAGTTGCTAGAAAGGATCTTACAGCTACTAAAGAGTCGCTCGCATTTATCACTTATAGGAGGCACGGCTAATATATTAAGCGCAAATCGAGCAAGATCTGGCTGGCTCTTATAGCGATTCTGCCAGTATTATAAGACGTTAAAGTGTTAATTCTTGGCAAGAAGTACGTGGTTGGTAGCAAGATATTCCTTAAAGCAATTAATTAGCGATAGGTTGTTGCATTCTTAATAAGTCATTTTAAGGCGTTTATAAGCTTGGGCGGAGGTATATATCTTCTCTCTTATAGCTAGCGGCTGCGGAGCTACTAGTATAGATAAGGGTAATAGTAGGCAAAAGCTTTTGCCTTTGTATTTAAGCCAGAGTTCTCTTACTGCCTCTGCTTTTAAGATCCATAGTAGCAGTAAGAAAAAAGATAAGGATAAATCAATTAAAGCAACAATGACGACGACGACAATAATAAGAATAATAACAATAATAATAACAACAGGGGCAAAAGGCCAGAGTTTTTAGATTATATGGTTCGTACACCCAATTATAAAATTAAAGCTTATCCTCAGTCGCTAATTGGCTCACCCTTATATTTACCTGCCCGAATTGGGTTAGAGAATTGGAGCTCTAAGAGCTCCACGGCTTCAAATCCACTCCATCCAACCAATAAAATCGACAGGATCCAGTCCAGTCAAACTACGGCTCCACCATGGAGATCCAAGATTAACCCAGTCCAAAAAGATCACTGCTGCAGGGGGGAAGAAAGGAAAAAGAAAGAAAAGAGTCTCTTTTACAGACGACCCGAATCCTTTTTCTCCACTGCCACAGCCTTCTTCGCAGCCTTCTCGTTCTCGTTCCCGTTCTCGTTCTCCAACACCCCTATATCACCGCTCCCGCCATGCCCAGCTGCATCTTCTCCACCAATACCTTCGCCTTCGCCTTGGCTATTAACCCTAGCCTCCAGATTTAAAACGACATCCTCCCATATAAGCTCGTATATTAATAACTGGCCCTATTAAAATCTTCCCAACAAAACCCGCTGCCGCCGGCTTCCACCGTCCCTTTAGCGAAAAAGATAGGGTAGAATGCGCTTTCTGTGGTACGGAGGTATGTAGCTAGGATAATAGAGACTGTGAGGGCGCGAAGAGGCTTCGGGGAAGATTCGAAGGAACAATATAAATTCTATCTAAATCTAAGGGTATATAGCTCTTGCAGAGTACAAGACGTTGCGTGAAGAAGAGAAAGGAATATAGGAAACTTGTAACTAAATATTCGTGGTCTTGGCAGTAGACGCGTGGGCATAAGCCCATGCGGATTTTAACAGGTTTCAACCAAATTCCATTATATTAGTGGAATTTAGTGGAGACTAGTGGAAATTAATTAAGTTAGCGGAATTTGGCAGAATTTAATTAACTTAGTAGAATTTGGCAGAATTTAATTAAAGTGTTAGAATTTATCTGTTAAGTGTTTTACCAAGATATTCCTACTATAACTAGGCTAGTCCCATTATAGTACCCCCCCCCTTTAGCCAAAGGTCCAAAACAATTTAATTTAATTAAGAATTTATAACTTATTGCCTTATAAGCATTATAATATGGTTTAAGTTCTTTTTAATTTTAAGTTTCCTACTATTGTATTTCGTATCTTTATGTTAGGTAGCAGTTATTTACCTTTATATTATATCTATCCAGCCAGAGTAGGCCGCGAAGGATAGTCTTTATAGAATTCTTTTACTAGGGAAGGCGTGTTGGCCTTAGCCTATTTATAGGTTTCCCAGGTTTATATTTTATATCCTTCCTACTTAATAAGAAGTTTAAATTATTTAAATTATATTTTCTATCGCATATTATTAATTAAGTTAATAAAGTATAAACCGTTACCGTTATTAATAATTATAAAAGATAGCGGCGGAATTTTATAAGTTGTAGGATTGTCTCTTAAGGGTTATAGCAAGCTTATATAAAACGTTAGTGTTCGTACTAACTTAATAGCACGAGTGAGTCGTATCTCGGGGCACGAAATACGTATAGTATTGTATGCTCTTTGGGATGGTGGTGACTGTCTCTTGTATTGAAGCAGACTACGTAGTCTATATACTGATGCGACCTCCCCCTGATTAGTCAGTGCTTCAGGGGTGCACTAGACGCGTAAGCGGGTGGTTAGTGCACCGAACGCGTAAACGCGTAGTTGGTGTACCGTACGCGTAAGCACGCGTTCGGTACGACAGGTGCTGTAATTATACAGTTAGGTATATTTTTATTTTAGTTGGCAGTTTAAGCTTATAGGCATATAGGCTCAGTTTCTTCTTAATTTAGTATGGGCCCACAAACTTCTAATTAAGTTTCTTTAAAGGCCGTTAAGTCTTTAGGTTTTATATACTTAGGTAAGCTATATTACCTTCCTTAAAGTCCCATGTGGGAACTCGTCCTTTATTTGCATGCCATTCCTATAATATTTAAGCGTATGTTAACTTACTTTATAATAGTTCCGTTAACTACTTTATTTAATTAGCGAAGTTATATATATTAATTAACTAAATCTATTTAATTGTGGGTCCTATTATATTAATATTAGATTATAGCTTAAATCTAAGTTAAGGGTTTTATCTGTAGGTTATATAGAACGGTGTTATGTCTATTAATATATTTATTATATTATTCGCAGTAAACTTAGTTAAAGGTAGCCATTTTTCCTAGTTATCTTATAGGTAGGAGCAGTATATTTATAAGTATTATTCTATAATCGCGTTCGCAATTTCTATTTAACTATCTATCTCTAAATAAAACACAGTTAAAAGTTATATTTAAATACTTAATTATTTATATAGAGCTTACTAGAAGTCTAAAATAAACTAGCTTCCGTGGTTAGATATTATTATATTAGGAAGTCCGTATAGCTTAAAGATGTACTTAATAAAATATTTAGCTACTAATATTATATTAATTAAGTCCATAGGAATTATATATTATATTTTTATAAGATAGTTAACTACTACTATAATATTTGTAAACCTATTACTACTAGGCAAGTCAACTATAAAGTTAATTAAGATATCGCGCTATCTTTACATTAGAATTGGTAGTAGTTAAAGTACTCCTTATTTCTTTATATAAGAGGTTTTTCTATATACACACACCCTATATACTTAAACATATTTCTATACATAGTCGTGCATTATAGGCTAGTAATATACTTATTAAACAATTTTATAGGTCTTTATATAGCCAGGATATCCTACTATAGGGGAGTTATATATAAATTTAAGTATCTTAAATTATAAAGGTTTGGAATTTGGAACTACTATCTTCTATTAATAGTATAATTAGTTATTTTAAATTTCGCATTTAGTAAGTATAATATCCTTATACTATCGTTTTCTAGTTTAGATCGCCTTTATTACATCTACTATCCATATATCATTCTTATATTTGTATTTTATTAGCTTATTAATTTCTATTTCCTATTTATTAACTTCTAATTTATTCCTATTAAGTTCCATATCTAGAAACATAGGATATAGTTTTTTAAAATATTTAGGGGGCAGTAAGATCCGTAATTAATTTATAATCCGTTTATCTAAGGCGTTTGTAGGTAAGTCCTATAATAATTATATTAATACATCAGGCTTTTAATTAAGTTTGCCTAGTTAATATATAATCTTAAAGTTAAATCATAAGAGGTATTCGGCCTAATAAATTTGGCGCTATATTAATTATTTTATAGTTATAAAGTATTGTAGGTTCTTATGGTCCGTTAATATGCGTATTAAAAATAACAATCCTTCTAGCTTGGGATGCTATTATTTAAAGCATCTAACAATCACAAGCAGTTCCTTATTGTATATCTTATAGTTTAATTTAGTAGGGGCAAGTTTTTAGGATAGAAAGGCTATTAGATATAGTTTGCCATTCTTATTATATTGTAATAATACTCCCCCTAGCGCATAATCTAACAAGTCCGTTTTAATAATATATTTAAGGTTAGGGTTAAAGTAAGCAAGGATTAGAGTAGTTATAAAGTAATATTTTAAGTTATTAAAAACTTATTCGCATCTAGTAGTCTATTTAAATTTTATATTTTTCTTTATTAGGTTTACTAATAGCTAAGTAACTTCCAAGAAGTGGTTAATAAATTATTAATAGAAATTTGCAAATTCTAGAAATCCTTAAATGTCCTATATATTACTAGGGCTTTCCTAGTTTATAATTATAGCGACTTTCTTAGGGTCCATTTTAATTCCATTGTGGGATATAATTAAGCCTAAGTATATAACCTTAGACGCGTAGAACTTATATTTCTTAATATCGCATTATAAGCCCGCGTCTTATAAGCGTTTAAGGACCATTCTAATATGTTTTTAATATTTAGAAAGCAAGGACGAGTAGATTAAGATATTATTAATATACGCGGTAATAAATATATTAAGGAATTTATAAAGTATATCATTAACGTATTGCTAAAACGTACTGGGACCGTTCTTTACGCCAAACGGCATTACTAGGTATTTAAAGAGTCCCTATTGTATATAAAAGGCTATATACTTCTCATCTCCCTTATATATACGAATTTTATTAAAGGCAGCGATTATATTAAGCTTTATAAAGTACCATACCTTCGCTAATTAGTTAAGCGTCTCTTAAATTAAGGGAATTAGATATTAGTTTTAAATTGTAATTATGTTTAGAGCTTAATAATTAATATAAAATCTTAAGCCTCCTCCTAGCTTTTTAATAAATAGTATGGGTAAGGTGAATAGAGATTAACTAGGGTAAATAAATCCTTTTTTCAGATACTTATTGAGGTATTATTGCATTATAAGCAGTTCTTCTTATAATATGCCGTATAGCGGACCAAACTTTAGTATTATGCTAGGCTTAAGTTCTATCTTAAAATTATACTTCTCTTAGTGCGGGGCTAGTTAGTCTATAAATTGTTTTTTAAACTTATTAATTAGGTTATGGTACTCTTTAGGTATAAAAGGTTAAGAATTAGGATACTGTTTTAGTTTTAGTACTTTTTTAATATCTTCCATAGTTATAGCAAAGATTTTATAATCTCGTCTTTTTGCTAATAAGATAAAAGGCGCGGCCTATATTATACAGATTTTAAGAGGGTTTAATATAACATCTTCGCATTCTTTACTATAATCAGCAGTTGTAGATTTATTATATTAGCTTAAGGTTTATAGTAAGGGTAATTTATATTATATTAAATTCAAATAGTTATATATATATTTATAGGGCAAATAGTTTTTTAAGTAATAACTTTAGCAGTAGGTTATATAGAACTTTAGTGTTTCTTTAACCTAGCTAATTAAAGGGTCGTGTTGTTTTAGCTATCCATATCTAAGTATTATCTTATAGTACTTTAAGGGTGTTACAAACAGGGAAATATATTTAAGGTATTTACCCATCTACAATTTTATAAGAGTATAGTGCGTTATTTTGCTATATATTAAGGGTTTGCCATTAAAGCCTTATAGGCCTTAGGGCTTGTTAAGTTTCTTTAAATTTAGGCATTAAGTTTTTATATAGTTTATATTAATAAAGCCTATGCTAGTGGCTCCGCTGTCTATAAGGATTTATACTTCCTTCCATTTTCTAAGTATTTAAATTTCGCCGAGTATATTAAGGGAGTTATATTATATATTAGCGCTAAAAGAGCCTAGACACTTATACTCTTCCACTTTTTATCCTAAGGCGCAACTTGGCCCTAGGATAATTTATTTTCCAAGTTAACTAAAGGTAAGGTACTTCGTGACGTCTAAGTATAATTTATAGCGTGGGTATGATTTAAGGAATAAGTACGGCTTAAAGAACGGGTATAATTTAAGGATTAGGTACAACTCAAGGATTAAAAGAAACTACAGCGGACTTTTTTAAAAGGGTAAGTTCGGCAATATTTTTAAATATATCCTTTTTTACCGCATCCAAAACATTCTCCATTTATAGCTTGTATTCTTTATTTATTAGTTCCCAAAGGTATATAGGATCGGGTGGCATTAAGGTCCATAGGGTCGTATATAGGGCTTTTAGGTCTTAGAGAAGGATCGCGCCTTAAAGCATATACTAGTTTCAAGGAGTTTTAAACACAAGGTATAGTTAACTTTAGAAAATAAGTCTATTTATTATATTAAAGGTCTTTATTAATTTATTAACATATTATAGCAAATTCGGATAGGTTTTTCAGCAGTTCTCTACCTACTAACTAGGCTCTAATCTTATCTAAAATAGCTTATTAAAGGGCAGCGACTCTAGCGGCTTTATTCCAATCTAGTTCGCCAATAAGGCCTAAAAATTCTAAAAAGAAGCTAGTAAAGTCTCAGTTCCGTTATTATAGGTTTTTAAGTTTAGTAACAGCTGTATATTCGCGGCTGGCGTTATTATATATTTATTCTAGCAGAGAGATAAAGGTTTTAAAATTAATAAAAGTGCCGTTATGGAAGAATGGATCTATAGTTTATGCAGCGTCCTTACTTAAATAAGATATTCCATAGCTAACCTTACTAGCCTTAGTAGGGTATTAATTATAGTTTATTAAGAGTTTAAGACGGAGCTTAGTTATAAAGGGATATAGGTTATTTTAATTTCTATTAAACATTAGAGGATTAGGGAGCTTTTTAGATTTTATAGTAGGTACTAGGTTCGCTATAGGTATAGGTTAAACTACTATTACTAGTTTAGTGTTTACATTTAACGCGTTAGGTTTAGGTACCATTATTTTAATTTTATTTATAGGTGTTGCTATTGGGGTCTATAACGTAAATGCCTTAATATTACGGAGTTCTTTACGGAGTGCTTCTATTAATTACTAGTGCTGGGCTTCTAGTGCAGCCTGCTACTAAGCTAAGGCGTCCGTAAAGGACTGTTGTATTATAGTTAACTGTTCCCTAACTAGGGTTATAATACTCGTGGTTATTAAAAGGGATTTGGGTTCGTTTGCCATTTTAATAGTAGTTATTTTAATGCAACGTAATATAAGGGCGCGAAGAGGCTTTGGGGAAGATTTAAAGGAATAATATAAATTCTATCTAAATCTAAGGGTATATAGCTCTTGTAGAGTATAAGACGTTGCGTAAAGAAGAGAAAGGAATATAGGAAACTTATAACTAAATATTTATGGTCTTAGCAGCAGACGCATGGGTATAAGCCCACGCGGATTTTAATAGGTTTCAACCAAATTCTATTATATTAGTGGAATTTAGTGGAGACTAGTGGAAATTAATTAAGTTAGCGGAATTTAGCAGAATTTAATTAAAGCGTTGGAATTTATCTGTCGAGTGTTTCACCGAGACATTCCTACTGTAACTGGGCTAGTCCCGTTACAGAGACCACCCTATTAAAGAGATAATATTATGCCATAATGACAACTACTCATAGCTAGAACTTAGGGCTGACTTCTATAACTATTTCCTAATACTCGCACCCCATAGGACAGGGATAGCTACCAAAGGGTAGCTAATAGTAGTAGAAATTCTAAAAGGAGGTAACTCCTGCTAGGCTTCTAGTAAATAGATAATAGAGAGTAAAAGGATAGAAATAATTGTAAATAGGATAGGGAGAAGCGTTTTAGCCAAAGGTCCAAAATAATTTAATTTTAGTTAAGACTTATAACTTATTGCGTTTTATATATTTGCGTTAGGTAGCGGTATAACGTATTCTACCACTCATTCGTCAACCCCAGTCATTCGACATCGTACGAGGTTGCAGCTTTTAAAAGACTTAAAAAATGATTCTCTTGAAAGGCCTGCTTAACAAGAAGTAGTCGAGCCTCTTTGAGGTAATTAATCAGGTTGTGTTAATGTTATTATTGTTTTTATGCGAAGACCCGTCTTGGTTTTAGTGGGGTGTCGAATAACTAGGGTTGACGAATGAGTGGTGGAACACGTTACAGTCCCTCGTCAAAAGTGTCCGTGCCGAGGCCACCCAAAAAATGACATTTCCTGCTAAATTGCTATGCAATAACCACGCAATTAATTCTAGAGCTTTAAAAAATATCGGAAGCTTTTCGCAGATATATGTTTAAGCAATTGCGAATTTTTTTTTAAGTTTAGCATTTACAGTCCCTTGTCAAAAGCCTTTGTGTTTTACTGATATTTTACTAAAACTCACTATATTTAGCATATATTTTCTATTACTAAATATTAAAAATATTTTTTAAAAATTTAATATGCTATAAACATTTACCTTTACTAAAAATCTTGTTATTTAAATTTTTATTTAAAAAATGTAAGAAATTATTATAAGGTTATAAAGTCAAAAAAGTAGAAAAAAGTACAATTTTCCATATAAAATAAAAAATTTAAACTTTATAATCTTATAATAATCTTTTACGCTTTTAAAATAAAAATTTAAATAAAAAGAGTTGTAATAAATATAAATCTTTACAAGATATTAAATTTTTTTAAAAGAATTTTAATATATAGTAATAGAAAATATATATTAAATATTATA
>Ga0307507_10000127_pt1 | contig 130236 bp, 29 predicted proteins | sample 7_EM_MG_FD_207223 | JGI IMG/M metagenome (GOLD analysis project Ga0307507, IMG submission 207223) | Populus trichocarpa ectomycorrhiza microbial communities from riparian zone in the Pacific Northwest, United States - 7_EM | ecosystem: Host-associated > Plants > Roots > Unclassified | place...
GAGGTCTTGGCAGCAGACGCGTGGGCACGAGCCCACGCGGATTTCGACAGGTTTCGACCAAATTCCATCACGTCGGTGGAATTTGGTGGAATTTGATCGAGTCGGCGGAATTTGGCGGAATTTGATCAAAGCGTCGGAATTCATCTGTCGAGTGTTTCACCGAGACATTCCTACTGTAACTGGGCTAGTCCCGTTACAGACTACTACCTATAACTTAAAAGGTCTATAACAACAGTTATTTTATAAAAAGAAGGCAAAGTAGACTACTTAATCCCAGAAAGCTATCGCCCTATTACCTTAAAAAACACCCTTAGTAAGATCTTAGAAAGGGTAATAGCGGATTATATAGTAGATACGGCCAAGGAATATGCCCTACTACTATAAAGTTAAATAGGGGCAAGAAAGAACCGCTTAATACTATTAGCACTTACGTTACTACCGCCACTATTAAATCTACATAGGCGATGCGAAGGGACTTTATAGTATTAATACTTAGCCTAAATATTAGTGGTGCCTATAATAATATACTCCATAAGCGCCTCCTATATATTCTTAGGGCAAGGGGCTTCCTAGAATGGATTATATAATTTATTTAAGGGTTTATAGGCTAGAAAGAAATATTACTAGTCTTTAACGAATACTAGAGCCCCCCTATTATAGTTATAATAGAAATACTAAAAGAATTATCCTTCTTACCTATACTTTTCCTTTTCTTTATAAATAACCTACTTAAGTCCTTTAAGGAAGGGGCGACCTAGGGGATAGGCTTTATTAATAATATAAACCTAATTATATACGGGCTAATAGCTATAGAGAACTATAGAATACTAGAAAAAGCCTATAATACCTATATAGAATGGGCAAGATAATATAGAGTCTAATTCTTACTAGAGAAATACCAGATAATCTATTTTATAAGAAAACACAACTGTCACGGCACTGACCTGTTGTATACTGTCTCGTACTGTTTCCTACTGTTGGCTGGCCCACCATTAGTGCCTTGGCGGGCTGGCCCTACTATTTATGTATAATACCCCCTTTCTATCTTCTTCTCCTCTTTATACTATAATGTAGTTATTTAGCCTACTTGCATTATAGCACTATGACAGTTTGTAGTATCTCTAATTGCGCCCCGTTGTAACCTTTGTTTTTTCCCTCTTCCTAAGTATACTATCTCCGTTTTCCCAGTGTAATCGCGACCCAGCGCGATCAATAATACTATACAACAGTCCTAGACAACCCTAGCACAGTTCTAGATAATCTTAGTATAATCTTAGACAATCTTAGTATAGTTATAGATAATCTTAGCATTATAGCCAGCCTTATAGATTTTAATTGCCTTACCTAGATCCCTTAAAATGGGCGACTATAACATGGATAATACCCCGTTGACGAACCTACGCGAAGCACTTGCTTGCCTCTTCAATACCTCCCACACCTACATTGCCTGGGCAATTAGGAATGGCCTAGAGTACCCTAAAAACCTTAATGTGGCAGGAACCTTCCAGCACCTTTCCATATATATAACCTTTTTAACTAGCGTTAAGAACGGCCTCCAAGCCATCTACAATAAAGGCCGAACTATAAAGTCTTAACTTAAAGAAGCTTAGCATAGAATTAACTCCCTTAAGACGCTTAAACTACGTGTATAATAAAACGAATAATAAGCTCTTATATATACTAAGACTATACAAAGTCTAAGCTCTTAGATTACTATACTTACCCAAACTATTGCTAAAAAGAACATAGCTACTAGCTCCCCTCTTCTAATTAAGCCCTATAGAAAAAAGCGTAAAGCAAAAGATCCAACCCTGTTTAATGGCAAGGGATCACCAATTAAAAAACAAGAAAAATTTAAGATATAGGAAACAAAGATCTAAGGCGTTTTCTAAAGAGATATAAAGTGCTTTAAGACTCTAATAGACAAAATCCTCTATATGTTAGACATGCTAATAGATAAGGCCTATAACTATATTAAGTATGGCCTTAATATACTACGTATATACCCAAATGACTTAAGCAAATAGACCTTCTCCAACTAAGAGTCTATGCTTGTGTATATAAGGAAGCACTATAAGACCATTAATATAACCCAAGCGGCTAAAAATAAGTTGGATACCTTAAGCCAGGGCGAGTGTAACTACTAGTCCTGGAAAGCAGAGCTTAATAAGTTAATAATTAAAGCAAACAAGACTAAGGAACAAAAAGTGAACTTGCTTAAGAAGAATATTTTACTAAAGATAAAAGACCTAGCCCTTACCCTTAGCCGTAAGATTGGCGATGCTGACTATAAAGACTGGAGTAAGTAGATAGACGTGTTTACTTATAATCTACAGAACTATGCCCACTATATAAAGCTAAATACCACTAAGCCAAGTACTACTAGCGGCTATTAACCTATATTACCTAATAATAACACCTTAGTACTGGCACTATAGAATAACCCAATAGACCTTAACGCCATTAAATTTGGTAGCGGTAGTAGTAGCCTCCCTAATAACGTCCGAAGACACCATATAGATAATAGACTCTGTATGGCATATAGTTAATCTAGCCACTAGAAAAATGCTTACGACCCTAGGATAAACCTAAATCCCCTTCTAATGCTACCGCGCCAACCCCCTCCTAGCCGCGGCGGATTCTTTAGTAGAGGGGATGGCAACCGAAACAGTAACCGCGGATAAGGATATGAGTTCAGATATAGAAACCCGCCCCCACAATAGCCTTCCCTAATATAGCCCCAGCTGATGGTCCTATACGCGAACTACAGACAAGTGCTCCATGTCGCTACCAATCATAAGACCGGCTATATTATTAGTAAAGTACCCTTTAGCATATATACACCGTCGGAGACCGATATATTAGGATATACTAGCTAAGACTATAGCCACTAGCCAAGCCCTATAAGTCAGTTATTAAAAGGCTAACCCTTGGACTAAGTTGCCTCCAAGGGTTAGAACCATACGGGGAGGAGGATAAAAGGATTAGATTTATACTACTAGATCAGTTAGACTTTGTTTTAAGTTAACTGCTACTTAACCTTAGAATAGTAAATAACAATAGAAATGCCATCCTTATTTAGATCTACCTCTCCTTACTACACAACCTACTCCCACAAGTTTTCATTAAAACAGTAAGCCTCGTTAACACTAGTAGTATAGCACCAGCATTTATAGACGAAGACTTGCTTATAAAAAAGCATAATATTATAACGAAAAGACTCCTAGTCCCAAAACCACTCCACCTTGCTAACGGACTCCTATCCAGCTTTATTACCCACTACTTTACAGCAAAAATAATAATTGGCCACTATACAGAATCTATGCTTTTCTATATCACAAAATTATTACCCTCTATACTAGTAATTCTTAGAATGCCCTAGCTTAAAAAACACAACCTAAGGGTAGACTTCCCCGCTCTAGAGCTTAAGTTTAACTCTAATTACTATACCTACAACTATCTCCCATGGCACATTCCCAATTGTAACTAAGTAGCACTATGCGGACGTATTGTAAGGCCAACGCTTAGATACCGTCAGCCAATAGTAGAAGAGGTGCCTAATACTAGTAACCCAATATACGTAATAAACAAAGCGGAGATCCTAGAAGACTAGACTACCGCCCTATCCCTAAAAAAATAAACACCACTAGAACTATAAGTCCCCCGTATATACCCGCTTAACCTAGGTCAGCTAACAAGACACCCAACTTTAAGTTATTTACCATACGTACATACGACCGCACGTATAATAGCCAAAGATATTATAGCTAAGACCAAAACTAGAGTAATTAAGACCTCCCCCCTATAACGCCTAACCTTATACCCGTCTCCTGCGCGTACTGTATAGGGCCGCCGCCTCGTTTCCGCCCCCCTAGGCTAACTAAGCCGTGCTAGCCTAGCCGTAGCACCGGAGAACCAGATACGCCCTAACCTGGACGACATTAGATGCACTTATACTGTTAATTTTACCCAGTTCTATAAATAAAAAGACGTAAAGGTGATAAGGATCTATATAGCGGAGCTAGTAGAACTAGTTAAATAAGAAGAACACTAACAGCTGCTTAAAGAGCTGCCTATAGGCCTAATAGAAGTACCAAACCTATTAGAAAGATCTTTCCGCTGGCTAGTAAAAGGCGACTATATAATAGAGGAAGCCCGCAAAGCGCTACCCCCTTATTTTTATAACTTTCTTAAGACAAACCTAAAAACCAAGCCTAAGTTTCTACGCCGAAAGATAGTTAATACTAATGTTAAGAAATTCCTAAAAGGCAAACCAGGATTAACCTATAAAGATATTCTATAACGCTTACTAAAAGAGTTTCGCGAATATATTAAATACTTCCTCCCTAAGAATGTAAACAAGCTGCCCCCTTACCAACCATAGGACCATAAAATTGAGATTATACCCGGAAAGCAGGCCCCGTATTATAAGAACAGACCACTCTCACCCACTAAACTTAGTTGTGTAAAGAAATGGATTAATAAGATACTGGATAAGGGTTTTATCCGCGAATTAACCTTACCAGCTACCGTATTACTCCTCCTTGCTGCAAAACCTGGTGGTGGCATGCGAATCTGCTATGACTACTAAGGCCTAAATATAGTTACTATTAAAAATCGGTACCCATTGCTACTAATCCGCAAGATACTTAATGCACTCTATAGTGCCAAGTACTTTACTAAGCTCAACATAATTGCTGCGTTTAACCAGATCCGGATTGCGGAAGGTTATAAATAGCTTACAGCATTTATTACCCGGTTTGGACTCTATAAGATATTAGTTATACCATTTAGTCTTTATAATACGCCTACTATATTCCAGAACTATATTAACCATATTTTACACAACGCCCTTAATAACTACTACACTACCTACCTTAACAATATCCTTGTCTTCTCTAAAACACGCACTAAGCACACTAAATATATAAATGAAGTTATCTAGAGACTCGGCAACGCCGGACTACAAATTAACATTAATAAGTCTAAGTTTTATACTACTAAAACAAAATATCTCAGCTTAATTATCTCGACTAATGGCATAACTATGGACCCTAAGAAGGTGTAGGCCTTATAGGAATAGAAGGACCCAACGTTAATTAAAGAACTATAGCAATTTCTCAGCTTCGCGAACTTTTATCGACGATTTATCTAAAGCTACTCTATAGTTGTTGAACCTATAACTAGGCTACTAAAGAAGAGTACTAATTGGTTATAGGGCCCTAATTAAGCACAAGCCTTTTAGATACTAAAGACAGCGTTTACCACAGCACCGGTCCTAGTATACTACGACTATATAAAGAAAACCGTAGTAGAGACAGACGCCTCAAACTAGGCTTTAGGAGGAGTGCTTTACTAAGCTAGTAAAGATAGTAAACTTAAGCTAGTCGCATTCTTCTCTACTAAGCACTCCGCCCTGGAATATAACTATAAGATATATAATAAGGAGCTCCTAGTAATTATAAAAGTACTAGAAGAATAGCGCCCTAAACTACAAGGAACTAAGTAACTATTTAAGATTATTACAGACCATAAGAACCTCTAGACCTTTATAACAATAAAACAACTGAACCAGCGCTAAGTCCGATAGGCTGAGTTCCTCTCTTAGTTTAACTTTATTATTACCTATAGGCCCGGCACCAAAGCCATAATTCTAGACGCTCTTAGCCGTCTCCTAGGCGTAGCACCTGCTAATACTAGTAATAAACGTCTATGATACCAAGACCGCGTTATCTTACTACAAAAAAAAGTTGACCCCGCTATCCTAGAAGAGCTGCTAAGCAAATCCCAAGACTAGAGCGTTAAAGACTTTATCACAGTAATGGACCCAGAGCCTAAGAAAAAAACCCTTAAGGAGCTTATTAAGAATGCCTATAAGGAGAATAAACTTGCTAGGGATATGTTGGCTACGCTACGCAAATGGGAAGGCCGTAAAGCATATCACTAGCCTAAGTAGATTAGGAAGTTACTCCACTATAATAAATCTAAATATTTAATTATTGACGGCCTAATCTACTATAAGAATTAAGTATTTATCCCTAATTCACCTGAACTCTAACTAGAAGTTGTACACCGCACGCATAGTTTGGGTCCTACGGGCCACCCGGGCCGCGTTAAGACGCTAGACCTCCTTAATCGAACCTATTGATAGCCAGGTATTTTACAGTTTATAGTTACCTTTATAAAAGACTGCGCTCTCTGCTTCCGCATAAAGACCCTATGCTTAGCACCGCCCGGTTTTCTAAAACCACTAGAACTACTAGTTTGCCTATAGACCGATATCTCTATTAACCACGTCATCAACCTGCCTAAGTGCCTTTGTAACGGCAAAATATATAAACACATCTTTATTATTGTTAACCGCCTAATAAAGATAAGATACTTTATTCCTGTCACTAGCCTAGATACTAAGGAGCTTATTAAAGTATTTATCCACACTGTCTATAAGTTACACGGCGCTCCAAATACTATTATTTCTAATAGAGGCTCTTTATTTGTTTCTGACTTCTGGCGTCGCCTAAACTAGCGCCTAAAGGTAACCCTAAGCCCTAGTTCCGTATGGCACCCTAAAACAAATAGCCAAACCGAGATTATTAATGTAGTAATAAATAAGTACCTACGCGCCTTTGTAAGCTTCACCTAAGACAACTAGGTAGATTGGCTCCCCCTTACCAAGTTTGCTATAAATAACTAGATTAATAAGACCACGGGAATCTTACTATTCTTTACCAACTATGGCTATAACCTATATCTGGGCGTTAAACTAGCGGGCCCCTAGCCATCAGCCCTATCTGTATATATAAAGAAGGAGTACCTATAAGCTAATACTATTGCTAACCGCTTTAAGCGCATCTTAACCTAGCTTAAAGCCCTAGCTCGTATCTCCCAGCAACGCTATAAAGACAACGCTAATATAAAATAAGACAAAGGTATAATATTCAAAAAGAATAACATGGTTATAGTTAGCCTTAAAAACATAAAGACTAACCGGCCTAAGAGGAAGTGGGATAATAACTAGGACGGACCCTAGCCCGTCCTAGCTGCCTATAGAGGAGCAGTTATAGTTAACCTCCCAAACTATATCCACGTTAATAAGTCTTTCTATACTTTAAAAGTCCGCCTCTGGTTCCCTAAAGAGATCTCTGGTCAAGTATATATTAATAAAGAGGAACGTTATAATGTCACAGGAAGAATAGCTGAAAGAGATAATAATGGCAATATTACAGACAAGTGGGAATTTAAAAAGATTCTTAATATATATAATAAATAAATAGACGAGTATGGCCTAACATATTATATTAAGTGGAAGTATTATAATAAAGAAACCTAGGAACCCAAGAAGTCCCTAAAAGGGTGCGAGCGCGCACTATATAAGTTCCATAAATAACACCCTAAGAAGCCCAGACCCCCAGACTAGGCACGAGATAAGGAAAAGTTATGCCAAGGTTATAGCCAACCACGATGTTAATTTGTGGTGGTTAAGATATTATAGAACTTTAACCGCCAGTTAAAGTTGTTTGATTAGCCAGATTCTTGCCAAGGAATGCCGCAAAATGCCACGCAGATCAATTCTGGTGGCGGTATAGAGTTCTGCCAACTTTATTTACTAAACTAACTAATCAGGATTTTCTATCCCCGGGATAGAAAATCGCTATTGGCTTAGCTAAGGGCGGTAAGCGGAACTAATATCTTCGCGATAAAAACCAGCCCCTACGCATTACCTGTTTTTAGAGTTATTTGTTTGGTTTGGGGACCAAACCTTCTAGGGGAGGGGAGTACTGTTACGGCACTGACCTGTCGTACACTGTCTCGTACTGTTTCCTACTGTTAGCTAGCCCACTATTAGCGCCTTGGCGGGCTGGCCCTACTATTTGTGTATAATACCCCCTTTCTATCTTCTTCTCCTCTTTATACCACAATGTAGTTATTTAGCCTACTTGTATTACAGCACTATAACAGCAACTAACCTATAGATCTCTAGTATATAATCCATATCTAAGGCTTTAGGGGCTAACTAGTTTAAGGCCTAAGGGTATTAGGAGTATAGATAGATAGTAAGCTCTAGTAGAGCGCATATACATTATAAGCAGCCTATAAGGGCCAAGTGTAGTATATTACAATATCCAGAATTCTTAATTCTATATAGGGTCCATGCTTCTAGAGATTACGCCTACTATATATAGCAATTATCCGGCTAACTATAACGTATAGATCTAGTATTTGGGCTATAGGAGAAACTAAGAAAGGCCCCTCTAAATCACTTCTTAAACTACTCTAAAAGGTCTAAATAGCCTGCCTTTAAAGTATAATAGGTGGGTATAAGCAAACGGCTATAGCACTGCTTAAGAAGGAAGCTAATATCCCCCCCCCCCCTATAATTATATATTAAAGCCGCTATAATATAAAGGGTGCAAAAGGAGCGCAACTCTAGTATTATAAAGTATATTAAGTCACGCCTAAATAAACTATAGAGGGACCTTAGGGTGCCCTATAGAAGAGCTAACTAACAACCCCAAAATAGGGAAGACATATTAGAGAAATAGGTAAAAAAAAAGTAGAAAAAGAATAGTACTATATTAGGGCCTAGGCCTATATAGAGAAGAAAGGGAGACGCGCAAGAAACTAGTAAAAATATTAGTAAAAGAGAGAAAGAAGCCAAAGTAAAGCATAAAAAAGTACTGGAAAACCATCTACCATAATATAATACTAGTTAGACTAACACTAGAGAGATATATAGGAGTTAAAGGTATAGAGGCTGTCTTAGGTAAGAGGAACCTAGGCCGTAGTATAGTTAATGCTATAGGGGGTAAATACCTAAGGGCTCTAAGAAGGCCTAACAAAGGTAGAAAATATAATAGCAATACTCCTAAGAATAGGAATAATAGGACTAAAAAATTGGCTCTACTAGGTAGGTGTCCTAGTAGGTAGCCTAAAATATAAATATAGCTGGCTAAGACAAATACTAAAACATATAATACTATTATGCCCCTTACGCACCAACTAAGAAGTAATGCTCTTAGTAGCTAGCATAGAGAACTATAATACACTACTCTTAACATAAAAAGGTCTTAAGGCGGTTACCCAGTGGCTTATTAGCTAAAATATACTAGACCAGTTTTATGTCGTAAAGGAAATAGTAATAGAAGGCAAAGGGGCGAGCACTAGGCGCCCCCTAATAACTCTATAATATTAGAGTTAAGTTTATAATACTAGCGCGCCTATAGGCTTATTACGGCAGTAGTGGTTCCCAAGGAGGTTAAAAAGTAAGGTAGTAGAGCACTATAAGTAACTTATAGGCGCCTTATAGGCGCTATATAGGCAAGTTCTAAAAGGCGGGGAGATGGATTACGGAGTTTTCTTATATAGAGTTTTCTCCCTATATATATATAAGGAGTAGTCCATATAGGCCCAATAAGGATCCAAATCGGACGTTAAGTAATAAATTATTATTATTAATTAAATTGCCTAGTAAGCGAATATTTAAAGGCTTTAAAGTAATAAGCCTTTATTAGTATAGATATTGCTATAGTTTTATATTTACCTTACTTAGCTACTTTTTTAGGCTTCCTTCTTAAATAGATTATTAAAATATTATTCTTTTAAATACCTTTAAATATATCCTCTATTTTTTAATAGCTTCCTCTTTAGGCTTATTAATTTTATCTATTTTTAGATAACTACTTTATAAATATTTTATTACTCTAGGTGCTTTAATAATTTAGAATTACTACAGCTAGTATAGCTTAATTAAACTTATAAAACTATTTAGAGGTATATAAAAGGGCTAATAAAAAGAAGAAATAGTTATTAGCATAGTTAATTTAGTGCTTTTAATTATATAGTAAGATAAGAATTTAGTACAGTTTTTAATAATAGCTTACTTATATAGTAATAAAGTTAATTAGTATTAGCTATAGGTATATAATCCCTTTCTTAAAAAGCTAGCAGCTAATATTTAGGGTAATAACCTAATTAAGAAGTTAATACTTTCTAGGGTCTCTATTAACTATAATAACTAAATAGGCAGTGTTAATATTTATAATTAGCTTTAAAGCTACTATACTATTTAAATTACTATTATATATTATAAGCCTTGCAGTGTGGAAGAATTAAATAAACAACTTAATTGTAAATCTATGGAAATTAGGTGTACTATATATATGAAATACGTGGCAAAGGTTGACGGACGCCGACGATAATTTATAACTGTTACCTAATTGGCCACCAGGTCGACATTGCCACTTAGTCGGTAATAGGTAATAAATAGGTAATAGAAATAAGTAGTGAGATATACAATAACAAAAGACAAGGTAGTAAGTCATAAGATAAGACAAAGTACTCTTTTGGTATAGTACTAGTAGTCGGTTACATATATTCCTAGCTACTCTTATTTTTTTAGGCACTTAATATAGCTATAATTAACGCCTATATTATTAATAAGAAGATCTTCTAAATATTAAAAAGGTCCTTCCTTTAAACCTACTACCGTTTTTATATATAACTAGTATAAAACCTTATTATTATAGGCAGTTAGTAAATAGGCCTAAATAAGTATAATACTAAGCGTCTTTTTTATTTAAGCTTACTAAAATCTAGGTAATATTAATTTAATATTAGGCCTAGTTATAAAGATATTAAAATTAATTAAAAGACTACCTATATTATTACTAAAACCCTACTATCTATAATTTAATAGTATAAAACGCGAACTTATTATTTTATTAAAAGCTTTATAAGAAAGTAAGGCTATAAAACCCTATTAAAGTGCTAAATATATAAATAAAAGTAGGTAAAAAAGCTTATAATAAAGGTTAGGTAAATAGTATATAAATATAAGGCTTATAGGCTTCTTCTATACCTTTAGTACTTTAATAACTTTTATTTAGTACGTAATAACTAAATAACTATTTTAGGTCCTTTACTTTATCGGCAAAATATAGTCCCCTCTAAATGGCCTTAATGGTTAGTGGTTAACGCAATTGGCGTATAGTTAAGGGCATTTGGCAACCCAACCGACTAGCCTATATTGTGTTTTTTTGACACATAGCCTGCGCGCAGCCTACGCGTATCCTACGCGTATCCTGCGCATAACCTATATATTTAGCAAAGTATTTAGAGCCATCTACCTCTTTTATACTAATAGTATATTTTAGATAAATAAAGGCTACTTTAAGGCTATTTATAAGGCTAGCAAAATTAATTATATTATTTTAGATAATTTAATATAATATAGTGACGGTTCTCTTCTATCTATTTACTAACTTACCTACCTACCTATTTACCTACTTATCTTACCTACCTGCCTACCTACCTGCCTACCTACCTACCTACCTACCTACCTACCTACCTACCTACCTACCTACCTACCTACCTACCTACCTACCTACCTACCTACCTACCTACCTATTTACCTACTTACTTGTCTACCTACCTGCCTGCCTACTTACATTAGTGTCTAGTTTAATTTAGGGAAGGAGTTAGCCTAATTAAAGGCTCTTATTAATTTAAATTGTTCTCTATAGCTGTTTACTAGCTATATATTTAAATAGTAGTTATCTAGGATACCTCCCTAGGAGGTTTTAATTCAATTTAGTAATGGGCCAATATTAAAGCTCTAGTTCAATTTAATTAATTAATTAATTAAATTATTTACAGTATTTGCTGGCTAGTTATTTAAATAGTTATTATCTAGTTTTGGTAACGGTTATCTAGTTTTATTAACAGTTATCTAGTTCTAGCAATAGTTGTCTAGTTTTAGCAATAGTTTTCTCCTACCTATCTACCTACCTACTTATTTACCTACCTACCTACTTACCTACCTACCTGCCTGCCTACCTACCTGCATATATTAGTATCTAATTTAATTTAGGGAAGGGGTCGGCCCGATTAAAGGCTCTAATTAATTTGGATTATTCTCTATAGCCGTTCGCTAGCTATATATTTAAATAGTAGTTATTTAAGGTGCCTCCTTAAGAGGCCTTAATTTAATTTAGTAATAGGCTAATATTAAATTTAATCAATCAATTAAATTGTTCGTGGTATTTGCTAGCTAGTTATTTAAAAGTTTATTATCTAGTTTTAGTAATAATTATCTAGCTCTAGGACGGTTATCTAGTTCTAGCAACAGTTATCTAGTTCTAGTAATGGTCCTTTACTAGCTGCCGTTCTAATGCCTCCTAAGTTAGGGAGGATATAAAGAAGGGTAGAAAATAAGGTGGCTGCAAATTAATAAAATGGGTTAATTAATTATCTGGGCCCCTAAGGGCTTTAAGCTATAAAGAGATTTTATAGTATATATAACCTATATACATGACCTGTGCCTTAGAGAGAATACAGATTATCTAACAGATGCAGAGCTTTGTGCAGAGCTTTGTATAGAGCTTTGTGCAGAGCCTCTTATAATTAGCATATAACTTAAATAATATATTATATTACCTCAATTGCATATTAAGGAATATATAAGTTGGTTAACTATGTATTATTTAACTTTTAAATATATTAAATTGGTTAACAGCGTATTATTTAACTTATAAATATATCAAATTAGTTAATTATAGGTTAATTACATATTATTTAACTTTTAAATATATTAAGTTGGTTAATTATGTGTTAAGTTAACGTAGCTGACCAAGAAGCGAGCCACCCCACGAAGCGAGCCATATATAGGTAATATTTGATTAATTTATAATAAAATCAAAAACGAGCTTTTATATATTCTAAATAGGCCAAATTGAAGCTTTTATACCACTATTTCGATCGTAATATTGCTTGAAATAATTTATCTACGTTTTGGTGGTAATATAGACCCACGCGCCGACCAATCGCATAGGCGACTACTACATTCCTACAATGTCCCTTTCCAGATCAACAACCCGTTAATCTACTTATTTGTAGGCTGCGGATCACACCTAAATATATAAGAGAGGTGGGCCTAATCCTAATTATATTTACTGGGGTTTAGAACGGCTCTGCTTAACGTAGCAACGTTAAGCTCTGGTAGAGTCGTTCCTTCCTTATACTCCCTTTAAGTTAACTTTTGTGTGGAGGCCTCCTGCTTCTATAAATCTTTAGATTTTAATTAATTAACGTCTTCTTAACTAAGGACTCTACCCTTACTAAGGAGTCGCCTGCTTAACTTCTTATTAATGTAAAAGCTTTAATATTTCTTTTTTTTTCCCTTTAGATATGGGAGTCAGTCGCAAAGCCTATTAAAGCTTTAAATAGCTTTTCAAGACGTTGTTAAGTTGGAGTCTTAAGTAGGCCGTTAAGTCGCGCGGTTGTTAATTCGTTAATTTAATTATATAGAGATTTAATTTCCCTTACAGTTCTTGGCGTTTTTAGACTGTATAAAATAGTAGGCGTATTTGATTCCTCTATATCCTGGCTTTTAGAAGGCTCCATATAGGTAAGAGTCTTTAAAACAGCAGTAGGATTATAAGGTAGAAGGCCTATAGCTTTCCAGGCGTTGCAGATTATATTATGGGCAAATGCCTATATACGCGCCTTCGGGTAGAGCTTTAAAAAATATTCCTTATTAACGCCTAAGTGGCTATATTAACAGAAGTCATCTACTTATTTCCCGTAGTAGTAAGAAAGTGGCCCAAAACAACCTATATCTAGTGGTTAAAGCTTATAAGTTAAATAAGGTGGTAGGGCTACTAGGACAATCTTATACGCGAGCACATACTTAACAAATTGCCAGGTAAGGTAGATTAAATAATTATCCATTAAAAGCAGGCAATATTACTATATTTTACTGTTGGAATCTTCTATAAGGTGTCTTATATGTTTATTATAATGTTTAATATAATATAGACCTAAGGAGTTGTCCATCCACCTACTAGAGGAGGTAGCGTATATATATCCACAAAGGCCCTTATTTTACTTACTGATTTAATACTATCCTTCCAGGTAGGTTTGCGCTTTCCAAATTAAGAAGGCAGGTAGTAGAGAGCTATCGGCGCAAATCGTCTTAATAATAGATACTGACTCACGAGAGCCTGGCTATATAACTATCCAATTTTTTAACCTCTCCCTACACGTCTTACCCAATACAATCACCCAGGCCACTACTACAAGGCCTAGCATCACCCCTTTCTCATTAAAGTTGCTAATAAATTTTAAATGCTTAACTTAATATCACTTACAAACGGCACGGAAGAACGTGAACCAATTACATATAACTGCTAGATCATTATTCCAAGCTCTCTGGCAATTAAGCTGACGACTTAATATAGTACTAAGACCGTGGTATTAAACGAATCTCTACCTCCAATACTTGCCTACAGTTTAGCCATTTCCTAAAAGGGAATAAGCCATTTCTAAGAGCATATTGGCCCTTAACGGAAGGCCCTAGGATTAACATTTATGGATCCATTTGATAATTTGCTATTCTTATAAAGAATGCAATAAACCTGGGTGAGCTTTGTTCGTAAGAGACGGCCAGTAAGATAATGTCCAACAGTAGATCTAGGTGCTCCGTGGGCGCCAGAAGCCTTGCGAATCAACGGCTTAACACTAGAAGAAAGATCTTGTATAACATTTTATATAGTAGTCTCGGCTTCGCAAGAGGGCAAGGATTGATTTGGCATCGTGTAATATACTAAGGCTTTTTGATTTTGGTGTAATTTGCTATGAAATAAAAAATGGTTGGAATATTCTTGTGTGGCTCGCTTCGTGGGGTGGCTCGCTTCCTGGTCAGCTACGTTAGTTAATTGCGTATTAAGTTAGTTAAATTGCATATTAATTACGCGAAACGCGCTTAGCAAAGTCAACTTGAAACCTAGCCTATGAATATTTTCTCAATGTTCCTTATATCTCTAATATTAAAACTTTAAAGCTAAGCTAATTAAGCCTTTACTATAGCCTTCTTCTTAGCCTCCTTTAAGCCTACCTCTACTTGTAAGCTTTTGCAGAGTGAGGAATTACATAAGCGACTTAATTGTAAATCTATGGAAATCAGGTGTAATATATACATAAGATTGGGTACAGGTAACAGAGACAGGTAGTAAGAAATACAAGATATATAAGGGTAGTGCTGACACTGTCTTGGAGCCTTCTAGGCTTCAGTACTGTGTCTTAGCACAGTATCGGTAGTCTGTTACACACATCCCTAGATTTAACGGTGTAGTTAAAGCTGTAGAAAACGAGAATGAAGGTAGAGACTAAAACAGGAGTAAAAAAAGGGTTTAGGACTCGACGGTCCCGTCAAAAAATATATATATCTCCCCAGCTTTATATCTCTGGATACAGAGCTGTATTCGAAGAGATGTCCTCTCTAGCCTCTTAGGAGACTATATTCAAAGATATGTCCTCCCCAGCCTCTTAGGAGACTGTATTTAAAGAGGTGTCCTCCCCAATCTCTTAGGAGACTATATTTAAAGAGGAAATCAAATCTTAATATTCTTGTTAGTAGCGGTAATAGGCATCCTCTGGGAAGCCTCCTTTTATGCTTTCTTAATAGCAGCGGCAAGTCTCTTATATCTTATAAGCTTTTTGTTAATCTATTATTATATTTTCTTATTAGGTACCCACCTATAGGGTCTTAGGTTCTTAATTAGATATTGGCATTCTTAAAATAGGTACTCTTTACTATAAAGGCATATCTTTATTGGTAAGACAGGGGAATTATTTTAAAGTGTTATAAATGCAGAGTGGTTGGCAGTTATAGTGGAAGAAGAAGGTGCTATCTACTACATACAGTAGTGCTCCTTAAATTCTTTAATAAGGTTAATAATAGATGGGACGTTTTCGTCCTTTTGTTCTTTTTGGATAAGGTCTACTTCTAGTGCTCTAGCGAAACTAGAAGAGATAGGTTTGATTGCTTATATAAAATTATAGTGGGGTCTAAATCCCTAGACGTCTAGTAGCTTTAATTGTTCTGCCAGTTTATAGACGTTCCGCCAGTTATTTAACCATTTGTCAACGCTTTATTTTTCATTATAGGCTTTAAGAGCCGTGTATTAATTAAGGACGTCGTGCTTTTAACCTAAGGTAGTAGGGGCAAGTGCCGTCTTTAATGCTTTAAGGCGTTTGTGTGCCGTTTTAAGGCCGTTAATAAGAGGAAGGTAGTCTACCGATGTCGTGCAAATGATATAATTGCTAATATTATTTATGGCTTGCTCTTGCTTCTGGTGCACGCAGAGGTTATCCTTATATTCCGCGTATAGTTGATTATAGGCAATAAGTTGGTTTAGATCTAGCTTGGCTATTAATGTAGCTGCAGGAAGTACGTCTGCAGGTATAGGTTGTTTTAGTAGTTCTAGCTTCAGAAGCTTATCTTTTGTCTTAGATAGGTTAATATACTACTATACCTTGTTAGTTTTGGCAGTATCTTAAATAATAAAGAACTATTAAATCTAATCAGATAGCTAGTTAAGGATAACATTAATTTTTAATTCGCTTATAGTCGTTATTTTTGGAATTTTAATAGGTTAGGTAGGGTCTAGGTTAGCGTCTTAGCGAAACCTTATTTTAATAATTTAATTCGTTAGTTTGTCTATTAGTTGGGTTTAATTATCTATTTGACTGGTGGTGGTAGAGGTCGTTATTTGGTTTTAATTTAAAAGTAATTATAAGTATAAGAGCGGTACCCGGAAGAGGCTTAAAACACTTGCAAAGGTGGTAGAAGTAGTGACTTCTTAAATAAGGTAGTAAATTGATTGCTTAGTAAGCGCTAAATATAAAGATTAGATGTAGTACGGTAGGCAGGCCGGGCTTATAACTATAAGCTTTTACAGAGTGAGGAATTATATAAGCGACTTGATTGTAAATCTATAGAAATTAGGTGTAATATATATATAAGATTGGGTATAGGTAATAGAGACAGGTAGTAAGAAATACGAGATATACAAGGGTAGTACTAACACTGTCTTGGAGCCTTCTAGGCTCTAGTACTGTGTCTTAGCACAGTATCAGTAGTCTGTTACACTACTGCCTTTAATTAATCCTCTATATTAAATAGCCGCTAGTTAAACTGTTTAACTACTTATAGTATTTAATATACCTTATTTAATATATATAGCATATCCTCCTTTATAACCTTAAGCTAGTCCTTTATTAGCCTATCCTTATTAATATTAGAAATATATATAAAGTAAAAAATAAGATGGAAACCACGTATCAGGAAATGGAGGTTCCTTTATAGGCAAGGCGCGCTCGCTTCCCTACTCTAGTTTGGCCAAGACCTAACCTCAACCTCAACCATAAAAGGCCTTCTCCCTCACTGCTTTTGCCCTTATACTCCATCTCCTCTTTTCTTTCCCGCTACCGTGCTACCTCAGACTCTAGCTGTTAGCCGTAAGGCATTTTCCATCCCCTTAGTGTCTATGTAGGTGCTCTACCTACCTTCCCTAATCTCTGCATGTTTTATACTAACGATAACCCAGCACTGTAACTCCTTAGCCCTTTTTATAGGACACATTTATACTCTCCTAGTGTCAACGCGTGCTTCGGTCCTACTATATTCCTTCTCTCTTCTCTCTTCTCTCCTCTCCTCCTGCCCACGTCCCCTACCAATTAGCGCACTGGAATGACATTTCCGTTTATCCCCTTCTTTACCTCCGCCTCTAGTAATGTCTTAGGCGTAACTATAGTATATAACTTAATCCCTATTAGAACAGTTATAAATAGTTATAAGGCTATGCCGAGAACCACTTAGTAATAGATTATATAGGTTATAGCTACTGCGAGCTGTAGGACGCGTTAGACATTATCGCATTACAGCGTTATAATAAAGGCGAAGCCGGACGCCAAAGTAGGTCCTTAGCGAAACCATAGGCTGATGCTAATTACTTAGCTTAGTTAAAGCTACACCGCCAGAAGCTAGAAGCCTTCGCCCTCCTTAGCGCCTTTATAACTTAAACCTAGACTTACTTTTCCCTGGCGATTAGAGGATTATATTACAATTAGAGAAACCGCTGGGCTTTAGTCTAATTTAGCCCCTATATAGCTAAGGAGGTATAGGTTATACGGAAATATCCCTTATATAGACCTAAGACTTATAGGGCAGAATCTGGAGGTGAATGGCCCATCTAGTAGCATAGCCTAACTTCTAGTAGAGTTAGTGTTATAACCTTGCTCTTAGCTAATGAATATTAGAGGAAAATTTGTGTGTTTAATCTCCTAACGGAGCTAGACTTTATATAGTGGCTGCATTAGCTAAAAGGGCGCAGTGGGATGGATACGGGCGTGATTACCTAATCTACTCGCGCTATCTGCCCCCTTATGTTGTTTATAACATCCAGCTATAGGCAAAGGTAAAAGTAAGGCTTTTACGCATATTTGGGAGGCTAAGTAGCGACTGTAAGCTCTATAGAGTATAACTAAGGAAGTTCCTTAAATCCTAGGGAGAGATTTAAGGATGCCCTTATTACTTAGAGTGTCTTTTAATACTTATAGTAGAATCACAACACGCCCTTTACCTACCTAATACTAGGAATTATGGTCTTGTGGAGGATCTAGTATGGAAAATCCAGCTCTCTGGCATAATTAGGTTGAAAAATAGATATATTAGTACTAGCCCTAACCCTAAGGAATAAGAGTAGAGGAGTTACTTTGCCACCAACCTCCTTAATAAGGAGGCTTAGCGTGATGCCTTTATTAGAGGCAGAATATACTAGCTTAGTTAGTTAGGTCTTAATTGCAGTTTCCTAATAGGCGTTAATCTTATAATAGAGTTTAAGCCCGTGCAAACCTTTATGCGTTATAAACAGTAATTATAAATGGAGCGTAAATTACACGTTTTAATTCGCTATTAAGCTAGTAGGGTTATTTTAGTATAGATGCTGCGGGTATAAGCTAGTAGCGAAGAGGGGGCTGGCGTGGACTTAAAAGCCTAGCATAACCCGTCCTTTAGGGCTATTAAAAAGGCATAAGGTAATAATAACTCTAACAACAATAGTAGTAGTAATAGTGGCATCTTCTTAACCCCTTTGTTTTTATTTAGAAATTTTACTTAATAATATTAATTTCTATACTATACCCCCTAAAAAACCGAGGACTTCTTAGCATTATGTAACTATAGCCTTTAAAGCAAATGTAAGCAATATACCTAAAAAGAGGAGAATGAAAAAGGAGAGAGTACCTCGCTTTCCTCTAAGAGATAATCCTATAAAATATTTAGGCTGGTTGCGCTTAGGCAAGTTATTCCATATTATCTTTTTTAAATATTCCATCTAATAAGGCACTCGCAGATCCTAAGGCTTTTAACAAGTATAAAGATATTTATAAGAATAAAAGTAACATCTAAGGCGCTAGAGGAAGTAATTAAGGTAATTTAGTAATTATCTCCTCCCTCTTTTCCTAACAACTATAAATATATCTAATAGCCAGTAGCGAATTTAATATTTATTAAAGATAATACAGCTAACATAGACTTGGAACCTAAAGGTAATAGAGCCGGCAATACTAATAATAAAGCTAATAAAGTTGGCAATTAACTAGCACCTTATAAGTTGGATATGCACTTCCCCCCTATACAACGGCCTTACTTAACAATTATTAGGTAATGGAAATGACTATAGCAATAAGGACGACGGGGATAAGGAGCTACCTTTAAAGGAGCTAGAAGATCTCTTTAGCGCATCTTTATATAACTATCTTAAACCTACAGCAGAAGACGTTAATGAAATGGATAGCCTAGCTAAGGGAATTAATATTGTGACTATCCCCTAGGCTATACAGAAGTTGGAGACCCATATAGTAACTAACTAAGACTCCTTAATAGCCAATAATACGGATAATATTGGTAAGTTATAGATATTAAAAATATTATTACCATAACCTAATAACTATGATATAGACAATCCGCCTATTATAGAGGAGGGTAATTACAAGAAAGGGGATACGGGAGGTAAATTATCCTTTATACTAAGGAAGCGGAAGCTTAATCAGCTTAAATAGAATAATATTACTAATTATAATTCTAATAACCCTACTAAAGAGAGTAGTAGGGGTAGCGAGGACGGTAAGGGTAGTAATAGTCTATATCCCTAGAAGTAATAAAGGCTACCCGCCTATCGCAAAGACTTATTTTCTATCCCCCCTATCCCTCCTATCCTTAACCTTAACTCTTAATACCCGCAAGTTAACTAGTAAGTATCCACTTTATAACCCGCTAGCCCTTCACTTTAGGAGCCTACCCTTCTCTATAGTATTAAACCGCCGCATAACAAGGCTAGCAATTATACTTATAATAAGAACGAGGACGGTAATAGTGGTGGCATTACTAATAACTGGAGCGACGTTTTAAACCCAGAGCCTGCTATAAAGCGTTATACCCAGACTAAAAAAGATAAAATTAATAAAATGAGCTTAGATGATAAATGGGAGATTAATAATATTCTAGGGGAAAGAATGACTAAGTTAGGGCGTAAATATAAGGTGGCTTAGAAGCCTACCTAGGTTTATAAGAGCGAGCTTTTGAATTTTAAAGATGCCCTTAAGTCTTACTAAAGACGCGTTCGGCAAGCCAAAGCTGGATTATCGTAGGTATACTCTTTTCTAAAGTTGCGAAAGTGAAGGGCGGAGTTATGTATGGAATGGATGGGGCTAGTAGCTTAGGCGTATTCTTATATTTCGGTTAGTAGTGGTTCTTTTACTAGTTAAGGTTCTTAAACGCTATTCTTAGATAAGATTAGTCTTTATAGCAGATATACTAACCTATGCTACTGTTTGAAATTAAAGGCCTGGCCTACTATGTAGAAGAAAAGGGGCCGGCTTGCTAGGCGGAAGAGACGGCAATAGTAGTGCCCTTCTTTTAGCTTGGAGGTCTATTTCTTGTCATATATTCCATTTCTAGCTTAATCTATTTATGGCGCATTTCCTGTCACAAAAGGCTATATAAAAAGGTCCGCAAGAGTATTACTTTTTTAAGGGCGGTAAGCAAGAGCCACTTATTACAACTATAATGTATAATAATAGAGAATATAAGGCTAAAACTACATTAACAACTTGGCTAGCGATTTAAATTACGTAATACAGCTAAAACTAAGCAGCAGTCCAAATAATATAAAGTTGGGCGTTAATAATTAATTAACTCATGCATATAACGTAAAGGCGCATAAACTAGCTGCAGTTAATTACCTTATAAATAAGAACGAGCCACGAGAATCCAATCCTTATAAGATATTTTAGTTGACGGAGGGGCTATATATATCTGGTAACTCTAATACTCAGCTAAAATGCGCGTTATAGCGGACGCTTACCCGTTCTACTGTTTGGCTAGTGGCCTAATTATATACATAATATTCTGCGCTAGAAAGCTTTAATAGTGGGGCAGGGCAAATCTGGCTATAGCTTAGCTTAAGGTAGCCGCTTGGCAATTATTTTATATAAGCCTTTCTGTTAGGCACTAACGCCTAAGCAGCTATAAACCTATTAGCTATAGCAACACCTCTATTTTCCCTTATAAATTTCCTTTAACCCTACTTCGCTAATTATTTATAGCGTAGTTTCATAAAGCTGCTCTCCGTTTAAGCCTACAATCCACCTCTTTTTATATTTCTTGCGTTTTACCTCTCGCAGTTATCTAGCAATTCTATTCTTACCACTAAGGTAAATATTAGCTTAGCCATTCTACCCCGTGTAGCATATGCCTAATTACTTACATCTTCTATAATAGTTGTGCTTTAATACACATATGCTTTGCGGCCTTTTATTCTAAAATAAATTCCTAAATTAGCTACTATTCCTCCTTAAACAGCTATCCGTAATTAAAAACGCTTTGCAAAAAATAACATTTACTTAATATTTTACGCCCATAGAACGCCTCTCCTTTATAGCCACTAGTCCCGCTAACTTGCGCGGTTGCACTTCTAGCTATATAGATTATGTCCGCTAAGGCCGGGGATAAGGCGCTTAGTGGGGAATAGGAGATAATCGGAGCTTATATATTTGAGATAACAGAGGACATAACTATAACATTTAAAGGCGGATTATATAATATTAAAGACGGCAAAGGGAAGCTAGTTAAAGCTTTAGGTATAAAAGATGGATAAGTAATAAGAGAGGTTCTTACTAGGTATAAATATTATATAATAAGGGTATGGATTAAGTTAGAGAAGAGGTAGTAATAAGTAGTAACCGAAGCGATATATGCTATTTATTTATGGATAAGAGTTAATCTTTAGCTTCTTTTATGGCATTTTCTAAAAGCTCTGGAGTATCTAGGTCCCCTAAACCAAATAAATTAAAGATATTCTATCTATAACCGTAACTGATCCTAAGTATAATAAGAGCGTCCTTATTATTCTTTTTTAGCATATATATAGATAGGCAATTTGTAACCACTAGTCCTCCTCTTCCCTTTTCCTCTTTCTATAAATTGCTTATCCTTATCCTAGTATAAAATAGCTTAGGGAGGTTTTCAATTATATAGCGTCTTGTAAATAAGAAAGAAAAGTACTAGCCCTATTCTAGTAATATTGGATATCCTATTAATATTAACTATAAGTAATATCTTATTAAGGGTTGTTTATAGACCTAGAATCTACTATAATTCTAACCAGGGACGCTTTAATAATGGTTTATCTATAACTTAATAATATACTAGTATAGTGGCGCTGGAAGGACTCTTAGGAGAGGTGTCTATCTTAGATAAGCATTAAACATACTAGATTTTAGAGAGAGGTATTTAACCCTTTTTTTTTTATTGTTAGACAAGAGGGCGCTTTCTTTATATAGTAAATCTCCCTCTAAGATAAATAAGCAGCTAGTTAATAAGCGTCCAAAACTGGTATACTAAGCGTTTAATTCGCGTCTTGGGAAAGTAGAGCTTTAGAATGCCTCTCCGGTAACTAAGTGTCTTTAATTAGTGTTAAGTATTCCTCTAATAAGAATTATTAACAATTTATTTAAAATAAAGGTCTTTTATACCTATGGAAAGATTAATGTCTAAAAGAGGATATTTTTAAAATAAAGTACTCCTTGCGTCTAGATCCGTTTTATAAGGTTATGGACTAAAGGCTAGTAAATGCGTTTTAGATAAAGGAGGATACGAGCTTTATAATTAGCCTTACTCTATTAAGAATTAGCAATAAAGTCATTTAGGATAAAAGAATTTCTCTACTAATGGTGATAGTTACCTATAAAAACCAACTTTTCTAAGATAACGAAATTAAAGCGCTAATTAAATTAGCCTTATAAAGTTCCTTCGCAACTATAGCCAGTCTAAGTAGGTATGGGGCAGTCTCCCACTAACTTTAAATTTTAGGTAAGCGGGTTTAAGGCGCTATTTTACCTAGCTTTAAGATGGATACTACTAAGGTAAATAAGAGAAACACTTTAGGACCCAAGGATTAGAAAACGTCTATTAAAAGTTTGCGTACTTATAGCCTTATACTATAACATAATAATAATCGCCTTACTAACCTTTCCGCATCCTCTCCTAATAAATTATAATATAATTTAAATATATAATTCTGGTTTAAGAGTAATAAACTTATATTATTATTAAATATCGCTAATTCTTTTCTAAGTTTTTTAATTAGCTAGTTATTCCATTCTATAGATTTTAAGGATATAGTGAAATTAAAGACGGATAAATGGGACGGGGATAAGAAGGATAAGAGGGATGGGAAGGATAAGAGGGACAGGAAGGATAAGAGAGGACGGGAAGGATAAGAGGGGATAGAAAGAACAAGGGCAAAGGTAGAGATTTAAAGGACAGGGCAGGGCGGGATAGGCGGGACGGGACGAAATGTGGCGGAGCCTAGCGAGTTTAGACCAATCGTGGTGGCATACCTGCAGTTATTCCCATTCCGTATATGCTCTTTACTTTAATCAAGACATCTACCTAGCTCTTATATATAAGGTCCATAGAATTTATACAGCCTAGATAGGTGATAGGGTTCTAATTATATTTCTTTCTATATTATTTCCAGTTTAAATAATATTAGACAGCTATAAGCCTCTACTATATATATAACTGCGTGTCTATTATATCTCCTTTTATGTTGTTCTAGTGCTAGAACTAAGATACCAAATATAAGCCACGGCTCTATTTCTATAGTTATGGTAAGATTATATACCTTTACTTAGTTAAGTTCTATACTATATTAGAAGCGATATTAATATAGCATCTCCTAGGATAAATAGGGGGAAGTATTTATATGGCATAAAGTAGGTTCTAGTAAATATTTATAGCACAGCAGCAGTCTACTAGGATTAATTAGGGATAGTAGCCTATTACTAGAAGAGGGGTGTAGACATACCTATGGTATAGGTTAGGTCATATTAACGGGTATAAGAGAGGGTAAATCTTATTTAAAAATGATATTAACATCTGCTTAGATCCTTACTCCAAACCTTACACTTTAGATTACTATTTTGTTACTAAAGCTTTATAAAGTAATAATATTAAACTAGTCTAAGGTTATAAAGCTATGTAAGGTATCTCTAGACATCCCTCCTAACCATAGAAATCCATAAACGCCTCTTTCTAGCCTAGTTATACCACCCTTAGACCTAGTTACTGTCCTTTACCTCGCGGAGCTGCTTAAGAATATACTAAACGTAGTAAAAGAAGCACCTAGCGCTATAGACACTCCTAAGGCTACTAAGCCTTAAGTTATAGATAGTTTCTAACCTAAAGAAGCGAGAACCTAGGCTTTAAAGGTAGAGTATAAGACAGTTAATAAAATGTATATCCCTAGCAAACCCAAAAGTATAACCCTAGCTGATTTGCTATATATGGCTAGGATAATGCAACCTTAAAGTATAAAATAGTTAAATCCTCCACAGTACCTTCTAAGGTAGATGTATATAACGAATATATATTTATTGTTCGTATATATATTAGTAAGCGCGAAGGTAGCTATTAGATTTATATTACTAATAGTAAAATAATAGATAAGAAGACTAAATATATAACGCACTTTATTAACATTAAGTCTAAAGGCCTACAAGATATACTTAGATCTATTCTATAAGGTATAGAGGGAACTTTTCTTAAGGAAGATAAACCTATAGTATAAAACTAATTTATTGCACTTTTTGATACCCTAAATTAACTACTAATTTAAGACCAGGTTAAGCGGAATCTATTATACTACTTCCTCCCCAAGCTGGAAGTTTATAAGGGAGCCCTAAAGAACAGCACCTACTTTAACCTCTTGGTAAACTATATTAGGGATATATATACCTTAACAAAACAGCGCCTTGCATCGCTATAAGATAGCGGAGAAATTACATTTAATCTACTTTAGACTCTCTTTAAGCCAAATGAATTGGTATATAAAAAATGCTATAGCACCAATAAGCGCAGATATATAAGATTTAACTTAGGCGAAGTGAAAAAGGATAATAAAGAAGATAAATACTTCCGCGTTAAAGACTAGTATTTGGATTTCGATAGTAAAATATTTAGTAAGGCTTTAACCGCAGCTAGTATTTAGACGTTCTAGGGGTCAAAGCTAATATATAGCCTTAAATGCTTTCCCCTTAAATACCACCCTAACGCAGAGGAGAAGAAGCGAGAACTTGCTAATAGAGGTTGTAAATGTATTTTATTAATAGGGACGCACTATTAACAGTATAAAGGCAAAGCCTTTTATATAGAAAAAGGAAAGCCGACTAAGTTATCTATTAATGGTCAGATTATAGTCGACCCAGTACTTTTCTAAGAGTATAATCCAAACTATATTAAACCTAGCATCAATAAACTGCGAAAGTATACAAATAGCGATATATATATATTCGATTTTACTAAACTATTTAATAACCTAGTAGAGGAGAAACTTAATAAAGTTAAGAGTAATAGCAAGGAGCCTACAGAGTTAAAAAATAATAACTTGCTTATTTGCAGTCCAACTATATTAGGGTTTAGTCTTAATAATAAGTTCTAGTATAAGTTCTTAGATTTATAAGCTAAGAAGACTGTAAAGCTAATTTAATATCCTGTAGTAAAGTTTACTATTAATAATATTAGCGAAATTAAGTAGAACCCTCTCTCCTTTTAGAACCTTGCCATTCCAAAGAACCGGAAGGAGCTTATTTAGGCTCTTACAGCTTCTTACATAAAGAAGGCTTAGTTTAATAATTTTATACTAGGTAAAGGACGTAGCCTAATTATACTACTATAGTACAAGCTCCGTTCTGCTTTATCCTTAGAGAAAACTAACATAGAGTATTAGTGGTCCTACTAAAGTTGGCAAGACCTTAACTACTAAAGGACTTTTAGAAGAGCTGTAAAGGCCGCTTTATATAGTACGCCCTGCTTATTTAAACTGCTACTATTTGCCTAACTCTTTTAGTTATCTAGTAGGGACCTAGCTACTAAACCAAAGTAGGTTGAAATTGAGCTTTCTTATGCTTTCTAGCAGGCCAACCGTTAGGATACTATACTTTTATTAGATAAAGCTGACGTATTTATAAAGCAACGGTTATTGGATTATATAGACAATAACCTAATTACAATTTTTCTATAGAAACTTGAATACTATAAAGGAATTATAATCCTTACTACTAATTATGTAAAAGACTTTAACGACGCAATATAAAGCAGAATATATATAGCTATAAGATACCTTCCCTTAGGCATTAATACGAGATAGGGCCTTTATGCCAGTTTCCTAGGGAAGGCAAATATAACTAATAGGACGAGATTTAGTTCTAACGACCTTAACAAATTAGCAAAATAGGAGCTTAATGGCCGACAGGTAGGCATATGCAAGCCCTAGTAGAGAAGTTTTATGGTAAATTATTTATATTTTATAGATTAAAAATGCTATAGGAGCAGCCCTTGCCTTAGCATATAAGGAAAAAAAACCGTTGTCTATTCAGTATCTAGACACAGTTTTGCAATTAGGTAATGAGTTTAACTGTGACCTCGGCAGTCTAGGTTAGGCTAGTAACCCAAGCGTTTACTACTAAGTATTTTCCACTTTTTAAGACTTTTAGGCGGCTGCGATTTTGGATATAGATATAGTTAGGTAGTTATAAATTAAATTTCTAGTTACGGGCCCACATTCTAACAAATATAACTAGATAGCCTAAAGTACCTACTATCCTCCTAAAACCGCGATTGCGGGTAACTAGTATATAAATAACTTTCATTCCTATACAGGGCATAAGCCTATATACTTACTTACTCCTGTAACAACAAGGCCCATATAGTAGGCTATAGTGCAGGCAAACCACTTATAGATTTAGGAATTGGAAAATAGGGGTTATAGGGCATTGGCTCCCATAGGGGAGTAGAAGAGGTAGGCGTTAGTTCCTATAGGGAACCGAAAGCTATAAGGCAATAGAGGATATAGGTATTGGTTCTCACAGAGAACTAAAAGCTATAGGAGATTAGTTTCCGTAGGGGAGTGAAAGAAATCGCTATTAGTTCCTGTAGAGGAGTAAAAGCCATACAGGAGTAGGAGCTATAGGCAGTGATCTTCTTGGACTGGGTTAATTTAGGAGCTCCATGGTGGAGCCGTAGTTTGATTGGAGTGGATCCTGTCAATTTGATTGATGGATGGAGTGGATTTGAAGTCGTAGAGCTCTTGGAGCTCCAGATCTAATAGAAAGATCTAACTTAATAAGGAAAGATCTAATCTTAATAAGGATATATGGTACGTGCATATATCACGTGTGATAAGATAAGAGTATTTGCGCTCCATGCGTTGTACTCAGTGCTTCTTCCCCAAATCCTTACCACTTATCTTCATACCTCCTCCCTCCCTCCCCCTACCCACATCCCTTCTTTTCTACCTATCTAACCCTATCCACCCACCTCTATCTCTTATTTTTAACCTATTCTATGTACTCTGTCTATAAAATTACTCTTACTACCCCATTTATAATACTATACTAATGCCAAGCTTTTCTAAATATAGCATATAAATACATTGGAGCTCCGTGGAGCTCCTGGAGCCAAATAATTTACAAGCTGGATAGAGTGGATTTAAGCTCGGATCCACTCCACTCCAGTCCAAGAAGATCACTGGCTATAGGGTATAGTTCTTATAGGGTAGTAGAAAATACAATTACTATGTACAGGAACGGAATTTATAGGGGGAGTAGAAGACGTGGCTAACAGTTTCTATAAGAGAGTAAAAGCCGTGCCTAGAGGAACGTCAGTTCTAAAAGGGTTAAATACCGCTCAAGGAAAAATTGGGTTGGGCTTGTCTTGCCCTCTTATTGGCCAAATTTTTTACCCTCTTATTGGTCAAATCTTTAAGCCCTCCTATCAGTCAAATTTTCTCACCCTCTTATCTATTAAATCTTTAAGCCCTCCCATTGGTTAAATCTTTAAGCCCTCTTATCTATTAAATCTTTAAGCCCTCTTATTTGTTAAATCTTTAAGCCCTCTTATCCGTCAAATCTTTAAGCCCTCTTATTTATCAAATATTTAAGCCCCCCCACTTGTCAGATCTTTAAGCCCTCTCGTTTATTAAATCTTTAAGCCCTCTTATTTATTAAATCTTTAAGCCCTCTTATTAGTTAGCTTTTTACCTCTTTAGGCTAATTAACATATTCTCTTTGGAATTTCTTCGCGCCGCCAGTATAGTTAGTTAAGAGGTGTAGGTAGGAGAGGGGATCCTTAAGTATATTCACTTATTAAGATCGGCTTGTTATTCGCTTAGGTATAAACGTCCTATCTCCTTTACAAAGTAGATTATAGCTTTGACTGCGCTAATGTTTAGGAAACGCCATAAAAACAAGGGTATGGCTAGAGTAGGTTGACCACCCTCCCTATTTGTGGTGGCGATATAGAGGGCTAAATCGTTTTGGTTACTGTTTCTTTTCAGTTATATTTACAGTATACTCCGCCGGGTTAGGCTTAAGATGCGCAGCTACCATTAACTTCAGCCCATAATACCGCAGCTGCTCTCGCAGCTATATAGCTAGCATACTACACAGCTTTAAAAGTCTCCTCGCCCGCTTACTCCACCTCTATACCAAATCAACGATATATAAGTCAAACTCTCCTCACCACCGCACTCCGCGCCTCTATACTCAACTCAGACCTAGAAATAATTAAGGCCAACCCATTAGAAAGGCTTAGACAAACCCCGCGATTCCTTTACCTTAAAGTAGGCAGTGCTTAATCAGTTAAGCAACCAAGGCAAGGCCAAGTTTCTTCATATATTATATCTTTGCCAACAGCCAAAGCAGAACTCTAAGAATGTGCGCTTTATTATCCAACATGACCCAAGATCACCAATCCCCCATTACTGCCGCTTCAACCAACTTAAGTGATTAAGTATTTGGCCTTAATGACTTTCCCTTCAACGGCTTAAGAAGGCTCTACATTAACCTTTTATAGCCTCGCGCCATACACCTCCTCAAGCTATGGCCTGCAAATAATAACCTTAAACTTAAAGGTAATCTTCTGCCTATTATACTAGATAAAGCGCCTCTATTTAAAGCCGTCTTGTATATTTAGGGCGATCCGAGCTTTAAGCATAAGATTCTCTTCCCAAAACAATTAGTAGTAGTTTAAATTCCCACTAACCTATAGGATGTCCTCTGTAGTCTTTAGCCACATTCTTTAACAAGGCTGCTATAGATTGATGCATTATATATCAATTAAGATAATCCTTAAAAGCGAGCACAGCAGGTTAAGATAATAAGGGATATATACTAGTGCGCAAGGAGAGCGATTATATGGATTAGTATAAATGAGTCTAAGGAAGCAGAAGATTGCGTTAAAGCCATTTAATATATTGCCACGACTTGTTGCAACCACTATATATCCAGATCATGTTCGGATTCTCGTGTAGAATTAATTAATTTTTAAAATTTGCGGATACTCTTACCCAGCTTAGTCAAAGGAGTTAAGGTAATAGGGTTTCCTTTATTAAGCCTACGCAATTAAAGTAATATATAGGCTTTAATTGCCCGTTTCTATAACTAGCCATAGTTTAGACGTGTCTGGGTTATTTAAGAGGTTTTAAGAAGCTAATCTGCTTAGGTACTTTATAGATAATATAAGATTAAGCAGGAATTTGTAGCCCTAGTAGGTCTCTAGATTAGCCACTCTAGCAAAGCTGGCCTATTAATAAAGATTGCCAAAACAGAAGGAGCATTAAACGCCAACTTAATAAAAACTCTTATAATACCCGCACTATTTTACTGCCCCCCATTGTTCCTCTTAAATTGTATTAAGAGATTTAAAGCCTCCAACCCTTATAATAAAGTATTTACAATACTGCACTATCCGCTTAGTACCTTTAGGGAGATTGCAGATCTAAGCGCCGTCTACTTATTCCTGGGCTTACTAGCATACGTCATTGTTCTTTTAGTGTCTATATTTAGGCTAGTGGAGCAAGCAATCGACAAAGGTATTTTCACTGCGCTATCTAGCAGTCTAGTGATCTATCTTGGCTAGTTTATGGCCTAGTGCGTTAGGAAATTTGCTTTGCACTCCTAGAATTTATAGTACCAGGATTCTTAAGAACGCTATCTTGATTTTTAGAATGGATTCTCCGTTTCTACTATCTCTAAATTACTTAGCATCTAAGTAGACTATATAAAGAGCACCAAAGAAGTATATAAAGAGGTGGCTATTAAATCTATACTTATATATCGGAGCCTGGATATACTCTTTTATATCAATTATGGGTCTATTATAGACTTAAACTTTCCCTTATAGGTACCCAGATAGGACCAATGCAAGCGAAGTTTTAGTAGGCAATACTTATTAATAGAAACCCCTAGAGAACCATTTAGAGCCAGTAGCGGCAATATAATAGTTAAGTTTTCCTCTCTAACGCGTAACAGACTATATACGCAAGGACTATATATTAATGCCATTGTCTCCATTTTAGAAGCGCTTTTAATGGTGAATATATTTAATACAGTATATCTTGGTACTGATTAACTTACCCATTACCTAAGACTGGATGCAGGATTATACCTATATATTAATAGAGAACCACTATCTAAGGCTTTTGTTATTATACTTACTCTAAATTGCGACGAGTTAGGAAACCAATTAGATAGGCAGGATTTATCAACCTTAATGGAACATATTATGGATTTCTTGACCTTCTAAAGCCTGTGAGATGGTCAGTTTTTGCCCCAATTTAGGACTATTTTTTGGATACTCCCTATTCTAGAATAGTCCTGGGTAAATAGGGGTTGGTCCTAAACAAACTTTAATATATATTCTCCTTTGCTAAAGTATTATATCCCAATTTATAGGTAGGCATTAAAGACAGTAGTAAGATGGTAGTAAGAAAGTCTAATCTAGGTCGATATATTTATTGTCTAGAGTCTATTACTCTAGTAAGCCCACCCTATAGGTTAAAGAAAGTTCTACTAAACTATACTTAAACTAGCAATTGTCCAGATTTATATATATTTATCCAGAATATAAAGCGGTTCACGCTATATAACTAGTCAGTAATTAAGCAGGCTCCCCTTTAAGTATACTGCAGTGCGCTTATATTCGCACTAGCCTTAAGTATGGTAAAGAAGTAGTTTATAGACTAAGTACTTCTATAGATTCTATTTGGCTGTAGTTAACTCTCCCTAAGCTTTAAAAAGACCGCCTGGCCCCCATAGCGTATTGCCCTTATTATATACCACATCCCACTCCCGTTTTATTACTACGCTCGTCTTATTTGCTAATAAATATAACTATGACTGCTATATATCTATGCCACGGTTGGAACTAGGGGCACCATTATTTAAGCAATAGGGTATAAGTATCCAGCACTTACGCAGTAGATGCTATTATAATCTCTACATTCTAAGCCTCTAAAATAATAGATATAAACGTAGAGAATATTAGAGTTTAGAAAATAATAATTCTAAGTGGCCAGAAACCAGTCTTTATAAAGTATAATATTACCATAGGCAAAAGCAAGATTGCTGCTAATACCGTTGTTGTTAATAATCTAGCCAGCCTTACCGGAGTCTTATTTAACTATGTATATATAACCCCAGCATTAGAATCGCCGGGGTTTAGAGCTTTGCTAGGCTACAGATTGTTTTTAGCGCTTATTAATTACTATGGCTTTACTGGTTTGTCTTACCTTAACAAGAACCATCTAAACTGCTATAATAATGTCGTTGACGATTTCGTAGATAAATCCTTAATTAGGTCTGTTATTTAAGGCAATAAAGTCCTCCTAAGTCGTTCCTAACTTTTATAGGAAACCGCGAAGCTTCTTATCCCTAATATTGCAATAAGTCCACTTTCTAAAGCTATTCATATATATTCTTCTTAGAGGCTTAAGCGTGTATAGCCTAGAGTAAGAGAGTAGAGTAGTATCTATTTCATTCTGCTATACTAGCCTAATTAGCCCAATTATAAAAGGAGTGACAGGAAATACTATAAGTCTTAAGCATCTTTCTAAGCTTAAGTATATCAAAATTAGTTTCTGCTTTATAATTACCAATACGTGTTTCTAAATAAACTAAATAGCGAGCCTAAACAAGACAATAACGACGAAAAATAGCCTAATTGTTATCCAATGCAATTGCTCTGGCAAGCTAAGTTATAACATTAAACTGCTTGGGTATAGTTTTATCTCCTAGAACATTAAAAGTGCCCTATATTATACCTTATAACCAGGAAGAAAAGCTTTAATTAAATAAGGCTACAGTGCCAAATATATATGCGCTGCCCACAGCTATAAGCAAGACCATATACCTTTGGAATTCTGCCTTGCTGGCGTAATAATCTCGCCTGCCTTATAGTATGTACTTAGCCTCAGCCTTAGCCTTAGTCTCAGCCTCAGCCTCAGAGTGCCACTACAGTGTTTAATTAGATAAGCATTTATAGTGGCGTAAGCATTCCGCATAAGCAATATTAGCCTATAGTCACTAGATGTCCAAAACTTTCACCTAGTTAGGTAATACTCCCTAACAACCTACCTATAAGAGTATATGCTATTCCCTTACTTTTTACCTATCCTATAGAGTTACTTGATTTTTTACAATATAACCTTTACCAAAACTAACACTAGCACGTACTCTAATCGGTTATTTTGGTACAAATGCCTATCCTTAGATTATATAAGCTAAAGGACTATTGTCTAAAATGTCATAATATACAAAGAAAGGATTTTGAGTTAAAGTTTGTATTAAAACTAAAAGCTTTCTATAAAGTGGTATTAATACCATTTAAGCAATGAGTTTAAAAAACATATTTACTATTGCAACAAATACAATAACATCTTATACACAGAAGGGAAAACAGTGTAGGAGTGGATCGTAAACGTCTTCTAGGTGGGATAGTTGTTCACCTTTAAAGAAAATGCTTATGGGAAGCTCTATTGGTAGACTTAAGCACTACAGCAGCGGGGTCGTTCAATATAGCCTCTATAACTACTATATTAGCATTTATTGCTTTTTATTTATATTAGTTTGACTTATACAAATCGCTTTAAGTATAGTTTACGGTCCCTGGTTTTTCTTTAGTTAAAAGGAAACCAAGAATAACCATAGGCGTATATATTTAGTTCTTTAAAGATCTAGATATAGAAGTTGTTTTTATTATTAGACCAACTACATATAGCACTCGCATTAGACAATTCTTGGGAGGGAAGCCTCTAGGCTTCTTAGCTGCTCCTTTATTATAGCTAATCCTCTAGGAGCAATAGTAGAAAGAGGCAGAAGAGCTAGAGGTATAGGTGTTAATCGCCCAATTGGCCTAAAAAGACTAGCCCTTTTGGCAAAGCTAAATAGGACGTATTTTATCGGTTAACAGCAGGTAATAGAGACGAGTGCGAGGGTGCTTAGAGCGGAGCATCCTTCTACACTAACTAACATAAATAATCTTGCATTTACGTTAAAGGGCCAAGGCCGTAGCGATAAGGCTATTTTACTTATTTAACAATGCCTCTAACTACGTAAACGCGTTCTTAGCCCTTAGCATCTATACAGAACATTATTAGTTGAAGCTCTAAATAGGTGGTAATTGGAGAACTTAAAAACCAACGTTTAAAACCACTTAATTTATATATTATACGCTTATGGATATTGCTTAAAATAAATCACTTCGTTAATAGAGCTGGTGAAGATTATTAAAAAACTACTATTTGATATTAAAGCAGCAGGCTAAAAGTAGTATAAATATAAAACAGTGTAAGCATGCTTATAGTTTATATCTAATGGTAATGAAAATGATTTCGCAGTAAATATCGTCACTATATATAGGGAGGGCGGCCGACCCGCTCCGGCTATATCCTTGTTAAGGGTCTACTTCCTAGGATTAAAGAATAGAGGAAATAGGGGAACTGTGGTTAGTGTTAGAATAAACGGTCTTAAGTGTGGTATTATGGCGGTAATGCACTACCTCCGCTGCTTGGCGTTTAACTTAACGCCAACTAAACCATGCCGAAACCCCTAACCTATATCCTCGTCAACGGAGACATATTAAAGGTACAGGCGCTCCCATAGGCGGGTCTTCCACAAGAATTAGTACTAGCCCCACAATTAGGGCTTTTTAACGCTAGGGCTCTTAATTACACCTATACTTTCAAATTCGGCGCCATTGACGTATTTCAGACCAACCCTTTTATTTATAGTCGTTGGAGTAGAGTTCCTCTAGGCTTCGCGGAGCCACCTCTGGGGGCGATCTCTTATATAGGAATGCAAGCCGTACAGGAATGCAAGCCGTACAGGAATGTAAGCCATAGGGGATTAGTTCCTATAGGGCGGTAGAACATATAGGCATTGGCGCCTATAGGGGATTCGTTAAAGTAAGGGATTTGTTAGAGTAGGGGATTTATTAGCGTAGGGGATTTATTAGAGTAGGGGACTAGTTCCTATAGGGCAGCGAAATATATAGGCATTGGCTCCTATAGGGGATTTATTCTCTTATAGCCTCTATTTAGGCCGCGCAAGGCTGCTTCTAATAGGCTAGGAAGTAGATTATATATTTTATGGAAATATAATGCCCATATGGGATGGTAGGGTATTAGGACCTAATAATCTGGCAGAAGATTGGGTTATCCGCTTTCCCAGGTTTATTTAGCCCCAGCGACTCGTCCTACGCTGTTTTATATACGTTTTGACTAAGGCTGCTGCCTGGCCTTAGCCGCCTAAATCTTTACTTATATAATGGAAGAGTAGAGCACAATGAAATATTATTCTATCTTCTCCGCTAGGACCTTTAGCTGTTAAGCATTTTACTAACCTATTCCTCCCTAAACTCGGATTCCTAAATAGTCTCTACCTCTTTTATAACCTTCTCGCTAATATCCTTCCATTTATTGGTCCCCTCTTCTCCCTTCTCTATTTGCAATTTCTTAGTAGTTATAATATCCAGTTAATATCCCGCCCACGCACCCCTATAAAGCGGTAGTTTACGCAGCATGCTCCTATTTAGGGTACTACTCTAATAAATCCTTAATAGGACAACTTTGCTAAACCCTAATCCCTTAATTAGCGGGCCTTTTACAAGATCTAGTTTAAGAGCTATAGCATTAGCTTTAACAAACTCCCTTATTATAAGATCCCTTAATACCCACTCCTTACTAAGTGGGAAAACCTATTCTAGCTTTAAAAAGGCTAAAATAAGTACTTATAAGCGTTCTAGTTCTAGGAAAGCTTTTAAAAAAATTTCTGCTATCCTAGATAGACATATCATATCCTCTTAACTAGATATCCTAAAATAGAAGCGAATATTTGGCCAGAATGACGTAGGCCCTAGTGCTTCAGCGATATCGTTATAGCGTGCTTGTACAAGTTTGTAGAGATTTATAGGTCCATCGGACGCGCATAATACCTATATACCGCCATCCTTATAATTATTGTCCAAGTCTAGACCGGCCTGGAGTTCTTCCATTTTGCTAGTAGTAAGGAGACCTATAGGATTATCTAGAGGCTTAGCGGAGGTATAAGAGCCAACGTAGATTAAGGCTTTGTCTGCTAGTGGACAAAGGCCAGATAGGATTTTTTATTTAAGTTCTTGCCGACTAATGCGCCAGAAATAAAGATCTACCAACAAGAGGCAGAAAATATCCGCATAGTTGCCAAGGAAGGAGAATATCCTGTAGTAGATTTTAATAGAAAGAGATATAAATGGCGCGCAGGTTGACCTAAGGTAGATATATTAGAATAAATAGATTTAACTATTAATGGGGCCTACCTAGTATTAAGAAAAGCTTAACTACTAGAATTCTTAATCTAATTGGTGACCGGGACTGCTAGTTATATTACAATAATGCCTACAAACCCATTAAATAGGTACTCTCTAAGTTTATTAAAGGAATGGAAGATAGTACAGTTATAGGGCATTATAATATGCTAGTCCTACCCTATTTCCCCTTACTAGCTAGCTAATAGAGAGCCTTTAGTGCGCTTAAGGGGATATTAATAGAAGTTTAAGTAGGAACAGGATTAAGGGTTATGCGATAATGGGTTAATTAATAGGGCGAGTTGCTAGAGAAACCACGCGGTATAACCCGATTTGATTAGATATTAGAATACAAGACTTGCTATAAAGCCATCTACTCCGCCAACACCTTTAGATCCTTCCTTACTTCCTAAAGCACCTCCTTTATCTAGGAAGGAAAGTTTTTATCTATTCCCTTTTACCTCCTACTACCTAGAAATACCACTTTTCGCAATCTATTAACCTAAGGGATTAGTAGCTAGTAGTATAGTAAAAAGTTGTCTTCTATAGTCTTAAGAAAATCCCCTTTATCAGTCACTCTTCCCTTTTTTAGGTCGGCCAACTTTACAGTATTTTTATAGTTCCAGCACTTAAACTTAGTTAGACCAACACCTTTACTTAGCCCGTTATAGTGTACGCAAATCCAGAATAGCACCTAAAAGAACGATTTAAAATCATGCTAGGCTAAGTATTTCTCGCCTAGGAGCACTCCTATAGCTATAAACGCTTTTATACTAGTCTTGCCTTGTGCTCCTAAAGCTCCTTCCTACTACTCTTTAATTATAAGATCTAGATTGATTAAGAATAACGGCCAGGAAGGATTATCCTCTTCCTTATTTATTAAGGCATTGCCCATTAAAATGTCATATTAGAGGATGCCGGCTTTTATATGTAAAGACTTATACCCTATAATGCCACCCTTTAATATAGTAAGCAATAAAACCCGGGACCTTGTCTTATAAAGAGGCTTGCCATAATCACAAGTAATAATGCGCCGATACACTCGATTCTGCTTAATAGGGTGCTTTAGAGAGCCCAAATACGTACTCTTGCTAGGCGGTAGCTCGGCATAGCTAGAAGATCTCTTTTTATTAGAACTTTGGCCTTTTCTTATACTGATTTACATTCCACCCAGTCTTAGAGGCATTATTAAGCTTTCTTGCTTATAGTTTATGGCACTTGTAATATCTAGCCCCTTGCGAATATTGTAGATGTTATTATCTTATCCACCAATATAAATAGTCTTATAGTAATAGTACCTAGCTACATTAACTACTTCTTTCTCCATTACTTTACGCAGCAGTTTACCTTCTTCCTCGCGCTCTAAGTACTGCTATAAGTCTTTAATAATAAGGGATGTCTTAGTATCGCCCTTACGGTATACTTTTTAGCAAGTTGTCGCTTAACTAGCAACACAGGGTGCCCGCTTTATAAGTTTGTTAAAGATAAAACACTTAGTTTAGTTGTTGCGCATAACCTTAATATATCGCTTGCCGTCCAATATTAGAATAGTAGGGTCGAACTTAAGCTGCTCCTTATTTATCTAAAGAAATCCTAACATTGCTAAGGTAAATTATAGTCCGTCTTTATTAATATTAAATAGTAATAATATAATCCCTCCTACCTAGTTATACTCCTATAGCCACATAATAGATCTATAGAGGGTAAAGCCTAGGACAAAGCGATAAGTGTCCTAGGCAGCAATGACTTCTCTTATATATTTTCCCAAATTAAACCATGCCTGCAAGGCTATATCGGTATTTAGATTACTCTTTAGCTCTTCTAGTATAAGTATATACAACCAATAGCATTAAGAGCTTTTGCTAGCTATTGGATTATCTATAAAACTAATATCTAGCTTTCGCTTTACTGTAGACCCTTATAAGGGCTACTTAGTATATATGATAAGTGTTTATTATATCTTTAGGGCAGACCTATACTCCTCTGCGAAGTCTAAAAATGATTTAATTAGGTTATTAAACTACACTAGGATATTATCTTGCTTTGCGCTTTTAGGCCAGTTACGCCAGCCGCCCTTAGCATATAGTAGATTGTCCCCTTCCTTGAATTTCTTAAAAACGGCAGCGCTTGCCTCTTTAAGACCTTCCACTCCTCTAAAGAATGCTTTATATAAGCTAGGAATCCCCACGTAAAAAGGGCCTAGCTCCTCCTTTAGAACATAATCCACATATTCCCTGCATTTAGATAAGTTAGTAAAGCTACTTATATTACGCAGATATAGGGTTTAAATATAGAGTGGCAGAGGTTAGGGTAGAGGGGTAGACTCTATAATAGTAGCGTATACCTTTTCCTAAATGACCTTGTTAGGTTTAATGCAGAGGATTGCATTTAGAAGAGGCAGAAACCGCTTAATATTAAAGTTGTTAGAACTGACTGCTAAATTGAGTCTCAATAGATTAACAAGAAGGCTTTTATTGCTGCTGTTGGATAGTAATAAATAAGAAGCGTAAAGGCCTTATAGAGCTAGTATTAGATTAAGCAAAATATTCTTTAGTTCTATAAACATTAGATGGAAACTTATAACAGGTATATTAGTAATTACCTTTATTACCTATTTAGTGCAATAAGTCTAAAGAGCTAGAGATGTCTAGATCCTAATAAGCTAAGTTAAATAAATCGCGAAAGTCATTTAGTCCTTCTCTAATAGGTTTTGTTTTAATTATCTCTAATTAGGAGAGATTTGCCATTACAAGTAAATGCGCTAAGAGCTACATTAGGAGGTCCGACGTAGTAGGCGGGTAGGCAGATAAGGAAAGGAGATTAAAGAGGATAGAATATAATAGATGGTATAATGGCAGATAAGTATAGCAAGGTTAAGTATATGTTAGACGCGCCTTATAATAAGGAAATAACTAGGGAGAAAAGTATAAGGAAGAAAGTAAGGTATAAGTAAACACGAGGATTAAAGATTAGGCGCGGAAAAGTTAAGCTAACTTAATATAGCTTAGACTAAGGCTTTACAGGGCTTAGTTAAATGCTGAGCCATAATAATCCAAAATGTGATGTTTCCAGTCTATAATTAATTAAACTTATCCATTTTAGTCTATTCCGCAACGCGTAAGGCTCTAATATAGCGAAGCTCTTATGCAGTAAGGCTAAAGGTGCGCCTAAGAACGCTAATAAATAATTACTAGTCCTAAAACGAGCTAAATCTAACATGCTAAATATAGATATAGTTAACCTCTTTTTATAGTAGTTAATTAACCTATTTCCCAAAAACAGGTTCTAGTTCCTAGAACTGGATCTAGTATATATAGACTCCCCCTCTACTGGTATATATTACAAGGGAAACGTCTTACTTATTCCCTTTAGAATATAACCCTTGCCAGTGTCTATTTTATATAGATAATAAGCGTTTATCTCTATTTATTTGCACTAGATGCAAAAATCCCCTACAATATACCCCCTAGAATTAGATTAAATTAATAGCAATTCCCTATTAAGTTGGTTAGGTTTTAATATGTCTTATTAGCTCTAGGGCATTGCAGACCTTATTGCTTCTTTAAAAGAAGCTAACTATAACAATTATTATAGCAAAGGTCGTCTTATTAATTATGGCGTATAGCTATAAGCTTCGCCGTCTTCTGCTTATTATATTAATAGTATATAAAACTGGTAGACAAAGCAAGCCAATATAATGTCTATTTACCTCGCGGTTTGTATTACTTTACCACTTTAAATAAGGGCGGTACTATGTTTTGGTCACTAGGTTCCTAAAGAATACTAGTAACATTAGTATCTTAGAAGGGCTCTAAAGCCATTTTCTTTGTAAGAGGATATATAGATAAAATATGCTAAATCTTAGAGGGCAGTAGGAGTATAAATACCGCTCCTTACGTTCTTGTAACGCTAAGGCCGAAGAGCGGAAATTCTTAGGCACGACTAAATTGTAATTGTATTAAAGCTTATCCATAACCTAGGCGCCAAGGCATATATCCTTCTCCAACATATCCTATAGCACTTGGTATTTATCTAGTAATATGCAAACACGCTTCTAAGTATTATCCTATAATTGGCCTTAGTAGTGTAGTTATATAAGGCTAAGCAGGCGGCGAATACGGTAAAAAAGAGGTTGTGGAGAAGAGGCGATAAGGACCGTAGCCGGTGGAGAGATTAGTAGAGGTATTGCTGGGTTTTTAAGTACTAAAAGAGTTGGGCTCTCTTACAGTAATAGAAGAAAGCTTAGCCAATATAGCAAATTGTAATAATGCGCTGCCGGTGTTTATGATATTATTTAGATAAAGAGGTAGGGATGTATATAGGGTAGAATTAATAAGAAAAACTATTGTGGTTAATCCAAAACAGGAATTAGGATCTAGTATCCAGAATTAGATCTAGTTTTTAGGATTGTAATTTAAGTTAGAACCTAGAATTGGGATATAGTCTTTAAAATCAGAATATGGTCTTTAGAATCGGATCCAGTTCTTAGAACAAGATCTTGTTTTTAGTTAAAACTTAGGCTAATATTAAGGACAAGACCTAGTAGGCTGTCTTCTCTCTATTGCTATATAGACTACTAACTGCTTTAAAGGAAAATTTCTATCCTATACTACTAGTTAAGAAGATGCTAGCATACTTTAACTAGGTTAAAGAGGGTAGGCTAATAAAGGCTAACTCTATCCTCTACTAGTTAGAGAAGATAGAGGGATTAGTTAAGCGACTAGACTTAAACATATAATAGGAAAACGTGGTTCTGCTCGCTTTAGATACCAAGCTTAGTTAGATCTACTAACTTATTACTAATTAAGTATATAAATGCGGCAAACACTCGCTATAAAGGGCAGGGCTAGTACTAGCTTAAATCCAATATATAAATTTCCTTTAATAAGCAATAACTAAAGAGCGTACCATTTAAGCCAACAAATTTCCTCCTTAATTCTGCGGACTTCTCTATCCTTAGGCTAAGCGTGCCCTTTTCCTCTTAAATACCGTAATCTTGTTTTTAGCCTTTGCAACCCATTTATCTCCATAATCTAAAGTTTCATTACTGCCTCTCTTAAGAGTATAGATTTTATTTTAAAACCGCCTAATAGTATCTCTTATTTCTTCCTAGTCACTTCTTAGGCTATTAGTCCGATTGTTAACCTTCCCTAGATAACTTATAATATAGCAGTTGTTTTTTTTAAGACTATTAATTTTCCTATTAAGTTAGCTAAGCCTATAGCTAAGTTAATTAACTAAGCTACCTAGTCTCTCTATTGCCCCTAATAGAGTAAGCTAGGGGTTAATAAGCTTTATTAGAAGGAGTTACTAAGCGGACTATATTAAAACAACTTCTTTATCTTATTAGTGCGGGGTAAATATTTCCTTATAGTTCCTTCTATATCGGCCTTGTTATTCTCTAAATCACTCTTATATTTTAGTGCTAACTAAATATCTTGCTTATATTAGTAAGCTAATAAATAGACAAAACTATAGGGAAGTAACTATTATATACCTACCCTACTATATTAACGGCCTTATTAAAGCCCTTGGGATTGGAAGTAAGCGGTATATCCTAGCTCTATTAGCGGTATCCTATAAAGGATTTAATGTTTAGAGCGCACCTTAATCTAATATAATATGGTATTTATTATTGTGATGTCTAAGTTGTCCAAGTTACTTATTATTAAAGAGATAAGGCAGCTAATAGTTTAAGTGTCTTTACGAGAAAGTAAGGAGGGATTTCCTTAAAGGATACTATACTTAATATAGGTCTAGTTAAAGAATATAGAGGCCTTTTATATCCTGCCCCTCTCTACCGCCTAGCTAATAGGAGAGCTGATAGTAGGCTTTGCTTTAACTATACCTTAAAAGTTAAGCCAATTTACTAACTTAGGGATACTAGCATAGTATTATAAATGCACTATAATACAGCTATAATAGGAGTATAATCCTTCCCTATCTATACCCTACTTTACTATACCTCCACAGGAGAGTTATATTAAATAATAAGGGCTAGCATTAACCCCTTTCTTCTAATTATTTTAAGACGGCAATATTAAGGCAGCTAGTTAAGCGTTACTTTGCACAGCAATGCCTATTTAGTTACGTGGCTTTACTTAAGCCCTATTATACACCTTAATACAACTTCCTATTGCCTTAACAGCTGACAACCCTAGCCTAAGGTTAAGACAAGGTAAATAGGCAACTCAGCTTTTAGATAGCCCTAATAGTGCAGTATTTAGAGGCGTTTGTATAAAGTTATAAACTAGAACTAGAAGCCAATAATAACCTCCTAATAATGCCTTACCTAGCAGGAATAGTATTATATAATCTACTCCTAACGCCCACCCTTTATAGAGTAGAACACTGCTTAAGCAGTAGACTTATCTTAGCTAGTTAATCTTATATATTTACTCCCTATCTATAGTAAAGAAACTATTAGCGCGTTATAGGGTAGTTTAATTAGCATTCTAGCTAAGCCCTTTATAAGCGCTCCGCCTTATATAGGCGGTATAACAACTCCTATTAATCTGCCTTGCGTTAAGGAAGGACTTGTATTTAAAATGCTAAGCAGCTAGTACTTAGAGGTATATAGAGTTATACCCTTATTTATACATTCTACCGCGTCCTTATTTCTATAAGTAGTTGGTTTACTTTTTACTTATTATTCATCTATTAGAATATTCCATCTTCTCCTTTTTTCACTAACTATTTTATTTAGTTATTAACGTTAATCCTCCTATCCTCTATAACAACTATTCTGGAATTTACTCTAGATCCATACTTATAAAATTAACTGAAAAAAAAAGCCAAAAGCACTATTGTGGATTTAAGGCGTTAGTATTGGCCTAAGTACTATCAGACTTCTCAGTCTTTACTATATGTAGGTGCCCTTTAGACTACAAAATCGCCCTTCTCTATTATGCTCTTTCTAGAAACAATTAAAAACCGTGCTTATAATGGCATATTTAGATCTAGCAACACTCTTAAAAGCCTATTAAGTAGCCTAGACAAGGTCTAACAATAAATGACCTAATAAAAAGGCTGGTATAGGCCTGTAAAGCCCCTTATATCTTAAGCCAATAATTAAGGAAAGATAAAAAGTAGCTTTAAAGTATAATATACCTACCAAGGATTAGGTTTATGCCGTCTTGTTTAGCTTATAGATAAATATACTTCTTCTTACCGTTCCAGTCGGCTTTATAGTCAATTATCTTCACGTTAATGGTATTACCATATTTATTGTTAACTTTATTGCCATTATTCCGCTTACTATAATGCTTAGTTGCGTTACTAAAGAGATTACGCTCCACGCCAGTAATATATTAGGTGGTCTTTTAAATGCAACTTTTAAGTACGTTTCTCTACTTCTTATTTATCCTAATATTATCTAATATTTAGCGCAGAAACGCTATTAAATTAATTATCTCTATTTTAGCCCTAACTAAGGGCCAGATTACTATTGTTAAAACTTCCTTAATTAGTAGTATGCTTTCGAACTTACTCCTTATCCTTAGTATATACTTCTTCTTTAGAGGCATTAACCAGATAGAACAACATTTTAATATAATAGTAGTAAATACTACAGCTAGTCTTCTAGCTTTGTCTATTAGTAGTTTAATTATTCTAACCGCCTTCCACTCTATGCTGTTAAGTAAGTTTAATAATAGCTTTAGACCTATAATAGATACTAACCCACGTAGCTATAAGCCTTAATAGCTCTATACTTAATCGGGAGCTTTTCCGCGGAATAGCTGTCATCCTCCTAATTATATACGTTTGCTACCTTATATTTCAATTAAAGTCATATACTAAAATGTGTAATGCTCTAAGCTAAAGGGCTTCTAAGCGTAAATCCTTCTAAGTTAAGTAGGATTTAAATATAGAAAAGGAAAATAATAAGATTAAGGAGCCCAAATTAACAATCTAGGGTGTAATTATAACCCTTAGATTCTCTACCGCGTTAGTTGCCTTCTATTCTAAGTCTATAGTTGATAGTATTAGTAATATTATAGCAAGCGGCACTATCTCCACCACTTTTATTAGTCTTATCCTACTCCTAATTGTTAGGAACGCTGCTAAGTATATAATAGCAGTTATAGTAGCTTGCAAAGATAAAATAAGTCTAGTAATTAATATTGCTATTAGATCTAGTATACAAATCGCCCTTCTAGTTCTCCCCTTTATTATTATACTTAGTTGGACTATAGGCCAGGATTATATAATGCTTTTATTCAATACCTTTCTGATCGCTGTTTTATTTGTTACTATGCTCCTAGTAAACTATCTTATCTAAGATAGTAAATCTAGTAAGTTTTTCTTTCTATATAGGTAATCTACTCTAACTAAGACTAAAATAGACTGGCTTAAAGGCGTTCTTATTATGGCAATCTATGCTATTATTATAGTTGCTGGCTGGTTTTATCTAAAATAAGTTTTAGATCCTCTCTGTCCTGCTTAGTTTAAGCCTCTAATTACTATCTTACTTCTCTATTAGTGTTAACCAGTTTTTATTACCTAGAGCTAAATGTAATTTTTATAAGCTGTATATATAGCTTTCTAGCAAACCTTAGGCTGATCTTCTCGTATCTATTAAGCCATCTAGATTGGCTAGAATATTGCTTTCTTTTATCTTCTCTTAAAAAAAAAAATTCTTTAAGTCGTTGCAAGTTTATAGGAGTCTTTATATAGGAACTTCTTTAATGTTTCTAGATATAGGACTTATATATTTCTTTTTTTTCTAGTTCTGGTATTTTCCTAACATTTACTTCTTACTAATTGCGTACTAGGTGTAAATAGGTGCTAGGCTAAACCACACAGCCTTTAACCTAGCTTGTATAATTACCTAGCTTGCATAACTAGGGCTGCAATGTTAATTGCGCACTAGATATATATACACCCCCTACCTTATTTAGTTTAGATACTTCCTCACTAAGTTTAGACGCTTCCTTACTAAGTTAGAATATTATATGCATTTAACTTATTTGCGCCTACATCGCGAAAATCAAAGTGCGCGGTATGTAACTTTTATAACCGCAACACCACAATGAAGTCTTGATTTTAGTTATAGTATAAGTAGTAGAGTCTAAATTAGATTGCGCAGTGCTTTATAAGGCGTCGCGTAAACTAATTTAGGTGCTACCACCTCTATAAGCTGCCTCCGCCACGCCTACGCCCGCGCCCACACCTAAGGGGAGTTTTTGCACAGTTGGTGGCACCTACTTGTTAATTTTTGACCAGAAAACTGACACTATATAGCCCTGCCCTTTAGTAAACTTATAGATATTATTAAGCGCAAGCTTCTAAGAGTTGTATAGCTTTAATGGAGGTGGGTTAAGAACCAAAGTGCATTTAGGTGGGCGCGCACTTTGATTTTCGCGATGTAGGCGCAAACAAGTCAAACGCACGTAATGTTCTAACTTAGTAAGGGAGCATCTAAACTAAATAAGGTAGGGGGTATATGCATATCAATTAGAGGGTATACGTATATTATTTAGGGGGTGTATAAATAGTAGCGACCTTTCTTTATAGAGGACCAAACGAGTTATAGAATAGCTGACTTATCGCTGCCAAGCATACAAAGGTGGAGAACTCTTAACTTTAATCCAATATGCAAAAACTTGTCTATATACGCAAACGACAATGAGATATTCTTGATATAGAAGCAACTAGATAGAAATAAAACACCAAGCCAAGAAAATCCTAATTAACGCCTTAATTCTTAATGCCAAAAGACAAAAATACTGCAAAAATCTTCCTTATAAGAAATTTCTTATACCTTAGACCTTTTAGGATCTCTATCTATAGTAGAATCCACCTTTCTCTTATATACCCTTCTCCTTAATATCTCTTTTAATAAATCCTCTAATGCCTTTCCTAGTTAATCTCCTTACTTATACAGTTTGCTCCTCTTAGCTATCTCTATTATAATATCTTTAAATGGTTTATATATCTTAGTATGACGGCGAAAGAGATAGGGATTCTCAGTATAGTATAATACAAGTCTATTTGGTAGTATATCCACGGCTAAAACCCAGGTAGAATACTAGCATATTACTGCGATAGGGCCGAACGTAGATACGAATAATTTATAACTAGGGCTTTAAAGACGTCTTAAGTCCTTTATTATAAAACAAGAAGGCAGCCACGAGACGAGATACTTTAGTTATCTACGCGAAATCATGGCATCGGAAATCGTTAATACTTTAGATAGGGGAGATACAACTCCAAGAAACGTTATAGGATTAGCTAAGCTATTCCCTACTTACTTATTAGTATTGCTAAATAAATATAGGGGTCTTATAAATATATCTTAAGTCACCGGCAAAACGTGTTTAAAAACCGCAACTATATCTACTAGCCAAGGCGAGTCTATCTTGGCCTCGCCATAGCCCTTTATTAGCTTAAGTAAGCCTATCTTAGCTTCGCCATGGCCTTCTAAGTCCCTAAAGTAATTAAGGTATTTTTTTATACACCTCCCCAAACCATATCCTCTTATATATTGCCCTTCGTGAACGGATGCGCGTGTCGGTGTACCAACAGACGGGACTGCTCGCTAGGGCGGTACGCCGGTGAGGTACGCTTAAGGAGTAAACAGGAGTTACCTAGGCGGGGGAGGCTTTTGGCCGGGCCTTAACCGTAGAAGGTCTATACGCCCAAAGGTAGGACAACACTAGAAAACTAGGGTGGAGGCTTAGATAAGCAGGCACGTTGAACTCTACTATATAACTACCTGCCCAGGAAGCTACCGCCCCATTGCCTTAGAAAACACCCTTAGCAAGATCTTAGAAAGGGCAATAGCGGACGTATAGCAGACACGGCTAAGGAACACGCCCTACTACCACAAAGCCAAATGGGGGCAAGAAAGAACCGCTCAACACTATCAGCACTTATACTACTCGCCGCCACCATCAAATCTGCATGGGCGATGTGAAGGGACTTTATAGTATCAATGCTTAGCCTAGATATTAGTGGTGCCTATAACAACGTACCCCACAAGCATCTCCTATACATCGTTAGGGCAAAGGGCTTCCTAGAATGGATTATACAATTTATTTAAGGGTTTACAGGCCAGAAAGAGACATTACTGGTCTTTAGCGGATACTAGAGCCCCCCTATTACAGTTATAATAGGAATACCACAAGGATCGCCCCTCTTGCCTATACTCTTCCTTTTCTTTATAAGCAACCTACTTAATTCCTTTAAGGAAGGGGCAACTTAGGGGATAGGCTTTGTTAATAACACAAACCTAATTATATATGGGCCAACAGCCGCAGAGAATTACAGAACACTAAAGAAAGCCTATAACACCTACATAGAATAAGTAAGACAATATAGAGTCCAATTCTTACCAGAGAAATACCAGCTAATCTACTTTATAAGAAAACGCAACTAATCTGCAGATCTTTAGCATATAATTTATATCTAAGGCTTTAGGGGTTAACCAGTTTAGGGCCTAAGGGTATTAGGAGTATAGGTAGACAGTAAGCTCTAGTAGAGCGTATATGCAGCGCAAGCGGCCCGTAAGGGCTAAGTATAGTACATTATATTATCTAGGATCGTTAATTCTATATAGGGTCCATGCTTCTAGAGGTTACGCCTACTATATATAGCAGTTGTCTGGCTAACTATAATATATAGATCTAGTGTTTAGGCCATTAGAGAAACTAAGAAAGGTCCCCCTAAATCACTCCTTAAACTGCTCTAAAAGGTCCAAATAGCCTACCTCTGGAGTATAACAGGCGGGTATAAGCAAATAGCCACAGCACTGCTTAAGAAGGAAGCCAATATTCCCCCCCTATAACTATATATTAAAGCCAGGTATAATGTAAAGGGCGTAAAGTAAACGCAACTCTAATGTTATAAAGTATATTAAGACACGCCTAAGTAAACTATGGAGGGACCCTAGGGTGCCCTATAAAAGAACAAACCAATAACCCTAAAGTAGGGAAGACATATTAGAGAAATAGGCAAAGAAAGCAGAAGAAGAATAGTGCTGCTTTAGGGCCTAGGGCCATAAAGAGGAGGAAGGAAGACGCGTAAGAGGCTAGTAAAGATAACAGTAAGAGAGAGAAAGGAGCCAAAGTAAAGTATAAAAGAATACTGGGAAACCATCTACCGCAATATAATACTGGTTGGACTAACGCTGGAGAGGTGTATAGGAGTTAAAGGTATAGAGGCTAACTTAGGTAAGAGGAACCTAAGCCATAGCATAGTTAACGCTATAGGGGGTAAACACTTAAGGGCTCTAAAAAGGCCTAATAAAGGCAGAAAATACAATAGCAATACTCTTAAGAATAGGAATAATAGGACTAAAAGATTGGCTCTACTAGGTAGGTGTCCTAGTAGGTAGCCCAATATACAAATGTAGCTGGCCAAAATAGACACCAAAATATATAATACTGTTATGCCCCCTACGCACTAACTAAGAAGTAATGCTCTTAGTAGCTAGCATAGAGAACTATAATATACTGCTCTTAATATAAAAAGGCCTTAAGGCGGTTACCTAGTGGCTTATTAGCCAAAATGTACTAGACCAGTTCTGGGTTATAAAGGAAATGGTAATAGAAAGCAAAGGGGTGAGTAATAGGCGCCCTCTAATAACTCTATAGTAGTAGAGTAAAGTTTGCAATACTAGCGCGTCCGTAGGCTTATTACGGCAGCAGTGGTTCCCAAGGAGGTTAAAAAGTAAGGTAGTAGAGTACTACTAGTAACTCGTAGGCGCTAAGTAGGCGAGTCCTAAAAGGCGAGGAGATGGATTATAGGGTTTACTCAAATAGAGTTTTCTCCCCATATATAAATAAGGAGTAGTCCGTGTGGGCCCAATAGGGATCTAAATCAGGCGTTAAGCAATAAATAATTATTATTATATTGCCCTTCGTATTATTATTATTTTCGTAAGAATTGGCCTTATTAGGTGTTTAAATAGGTATATAAGGCATCTGTTTCTGCATAGGGTCAAAAAGCTATAATTGTTTTTTCTCCCTATTAGCAGATGCTGTATCTTTGTTATTAATACAATTCTAGAATTTGGGGTTTCTAGTAGGTTAATAATTAGGTATGTTATCTCTGGGACAGTAGCATATAGTAATTTTTTTACTAATTGAGGACCTATAGGTTATATTAGCAACATATCCAAATTTAGTTAAGGTAACATATATAATGTCTGGTATTCTTATAAGGATAGTAAGAGATATATAGTTAAGAGGTCAAATTTAAAGATAAGTTAAATTAATGGCATATAAAAACTAGGAGCACGATGTTTATATTCTATTTCTTTCCTAGGGCGGAGTTAGGACAGAAGGTAGAAGGGAAAGGTGGAGTATACTAGCCGCCCTTTTCCACTTTATATAGTGTCTATAGTACAATATTTAGTAGCTGTAATTACTCTTAGCTTACATATTATCTGCGCCTAAGACTATAGGCGTCTAGAGTAATCTATAAGTAAGGCATTATTAAGGGTAGCCATTGGCTGGGCTGCTGCTAAACTTAAATGGCTAACAATCCCCAACAGACGCCGCATGCCTTAGCAGGGTTTAGAAGCGTTTATATAAAGTTATAAACTAGAATTGGAAGTTAACAATAACCCCTAATAACGCCTCTCTTAGTAGGAATAGCATTATATAATCTATTTCTAACGCCTATCCTTCCTAGGGCAAGACACTGCCTAAGTAGTAGACTTATCCTAGCCAGTTAATCTTATATATTGACCCCCTATCTATGGCAAAGGAGCTATTAGTGCCTTTAGGGTGGTTTAATTAGCATTTTAGCTAAGCCCTATATAAGCGCTCTGCCTTATATAGGTAGTAATTAACTTTTGTTAATCTGCCTTATATTAGGGGAGATCTTTTACTTAAAGCGCTAAGTAGTCGGTACTTAGAGGTCTATAGGCTTATTCTATATCCTAATAACATTAACTAAAATTTCTCCTTAAGTAGTATCTATAACCCTAAGTACCTACAAGCGCAGCGTCCCTAAATTGTTAGCTAGTAAGTAGACGTTTATAGATAAAGAAACTAACTTTAGAGATAACGGCAATGTAGAGGCGTTAGCTGGTTTGGAAAGTAACTTTAGTAATAAGGATTAAGAATGGGACGCAGAGACATTATATAACGGAGAAAATGGTTTTAGTACTAAAGATTAAGAAATAGGGGCAGATAGCAATAAAGAGATATTAAGTAATAAGGCTATATAGGCGACGGTTAGATACGATGGCCTTAGTTTTATAGTCTTAAATCTATAAGTATAGAATATAAATACAAAGAAGATTTCTAATAAAAGCTAGTAAAAGGGTTAAAACTTTAGCCTCTTTTTATTTAGCCTATCACGAAATAAAATAATATTTTACTATTCCTACCAAAGTCTCTGCCCGCTTGACTTATAGCAAGCTATAAAGCATTTGCAATAATCTATGCTTTTACTTAGATAAATTTATTCACTACCTTAAAAGTGATAAGTAAGTAAGTAAGTAAGTAATATTTTAAAGACTAACTGGCGGCTTGTTTAGCTATAAATCTTAGCCCTATAGGCCTCTCCCATTTAAGGAATTTATAATCTGTTTATATAAGTGGGAAGGGTAACTGTCTCTATAGTTAATGTCTCCCTTGCCTCTATTTCTTCTTTAGCTACTTCTACCTTACGGCCTAGGGTAACGCCTTTATGCCAGCTATTGTGGTATCCTATTTAAGCAAGCTAATCTATAAGATCCTTTATGCCTTTTCCTATTAGCTAGAGCCCTAGGACTAGTCTCTTGTTTTTTAGTAGAAACTCCGCTAGTCTAGTTCTATTGAACTTTATATATTCTAGGTAATGCCCTCTCTCCCTAGGCTTTCTATATACGCACGTTACTCCTTCCTTCCCTTAGCGTTCTCTATGCGTGTTTAGTCTACCTATCCCTATTTTTTCTGCTAGTATATGTCTAACTAGGTCTCTTTCCCCTTTTAGTCTTGGGATCCTTTTCCCTCCCGCTTTTTCTATTTCTTTATAGTCTGGGAGGGGGGGGCTCGCTATCCTTCTATCCTACTCCTGTTCTTTTTAATCTTCTTTTCTAGCACCTCCCCTCTAACCATGCGTTGGACCCTCCTTTAAAGTTAACTATTTCTTCTTTTATAGGTAGTTTATCCCTTTCTATATTAATGTATTTGGGGCATCTATCTAATAGGAAGAACTTGTGAGCCTTATAATTTAGCCCTCTTAACTTTATAGTGCTCTTATATACCGTCTTTAGAGTTCCGTTTCTGCTAAGCCCTTTGCCTAGCTCCTTGCTGTCTATATAAAAGCGAACTAATCTGTGCTTAACTGCCTCCTTAGCTTTATAAGCTATATAGAGTGCTTTTAGGCCTGTGTCCGTACTGGTGCTATAGGGGCCTATAAGGACCGTGCCTCTGGCCAGAACTATTAAGAGCTGGTCTCTAACCTAGAAGTAAGCATATCGTTCCTTAATGGACATAAATATCTGTTTAGACCCTAGAGGTTGTTTAAGGTAGCTCTTCTTTAGGTTAGCTTTTTCTATCCTCCTTACTTAGATAGGGGAGGACTTGGCTTTTTGGACCTATAGGGCTTCTATGTCTTTGGACACGTAGGTTCTCAGCTTATATATTTTAGATGCTTTCGCCTTTCTCCATATAGTTAGGTGATCTGTAGTGACTCTGTTCAGCCTAAGGGAGGCCCTATCTCTTGTGTTCTTAAGGATGTCCTCTATCTTTGGGATTCCCGTCTCCTAGTTTAAGACTTTTAGTAGGACGCTCTTATCCGCGCTAAGGGCGAACCGCTTATACGCCTTAAGCGGTCCCTCTAACTCCTTTACCAGCGCTGTCTGTCTCTAGGCCTTTATTTCCTTATTGTTATTTTCTCTTCCCTTCTACTAGACCTTAGACCTGTACACTAGGACGGGTATAAGGACTGTTTTGATAATCTTTACTAAGGCCTCTATTTTTAGTCCTATCTTGGTTAAGAGGTTCCTTATTAACCTAGCTATACCCTATCCTACTACTGTTCTCTTCGCCATATATGCCTTAAAACTTATCTTATTATCTAAGACAATCCCTAGATACTTTATTTCCCAGCTAGTCTTTACTATGTATCCTACTATAATAATCTCTTTGCCCTTAGGGCTTTCTATCCTTATTCTATAGAATATTATTACCTTAGTCTTAAACAGTTCTATCTCTAGTCCTAGTCTAGATACTTTATCTACTAGTTTATTAACTTTGGTCTCGGCGTTCTTTAGAAACTCTTTAGGAGTGGCCCCAGTAGCTACTAGAGCTATATTATCCGCGTATAAGTACCTTAAGTTTTGTCTAATTATTACTAGAGACAGTAGTAGACTAAATAGGACTGGGGATATCGGCGAACCCTATAGGAAGCCGTTGTCTAGGTAAATGCTGTTCCCTACTACTTATCCTCTTCTAGGGTAGACTATCCTGTCGCTTATAAAGTTAATTATTAATTTAACTATATTATTGGGGACCCCTTTATCTCTTAGGATCTTATATATAAAATCCTTCTTAGCCGCGTTAAAGGCGCCCTTGACGTCTATATAAATAAGTGTCTTCTACGCTTTATAACTGTTTTTGCCTTCCTGCTTCATTTCTAGATTGGCTAGTATCCTAAGGGCCATGTCTATTGTGGACCTCCCTAGGATCCCTCCCGCTTGGCTTTCTCTAAACTATCCTCTTATAAGGCTAGTTTCCCCTAGCCACTTAGCTAGGGCCCTCTTAAGTCCTTTACCAGATATTAGGAGAAGCGTAATTAGTCTCTACCCTTTAGCTATACTTAAGTCCCGGCCCTACTTAGGGATAAGAATAAGTTCTTCTTCTTTTAGAGCCGCCTTCCCGTCCCTTAGGTCTTTGTTAACTAGCTAGCTAAGTCTATGCATATCCGGTTCCATTTACTTAAGGATATTAATAGTAATCTTATTACGGCCTAGAGCCCTACTCTTTGCTTTTAGGAACGTATCTAAGACTTCTTTTTAACTTAGGTTATTCCACTTAGTGGGGGCTCTGGCCCTCCTAGATTTGGTTCTAATATCTATATTTGGTTCTATACCTGCTAAAGCTTCTAGTTTTACTAAAGTTTCTGTAATCCTAGTGACTTAAGCCTTCTTTGGCTCTTCTTTATAACTAGCTAGCTGTCTTAGTACTCTAGACTGTATTTAGTTTCTCTACTTAGTAAGTTTATAAATGTCTTAGTTAGACCTAGCGCTTTGAACTACCTTGGTCTAGAAGGCTGCTTTTGTACTCTTAATTTTGCCTTTAAGAGCTCTCCTTTCTCTAGCTCTTCTGCTAGGGTCTAGCCTAGGGTCCCTTTCCTAGACCCTCCTAACTACTGCTGTAAAGTCTAAGTTCCACTATAGGGTTTCTTTTACTGTAGTTCTCTTTTCTTCTAAATTCCTCTTAATAACCTCCTTAAGGCCCTTATTCTATTCTATAAGGGAGTTACCTTTTTATGTCTACTGCTTTTTGTACTTTTTAACGTTAACCTTGGTTCTTGTTCTAAATGACTTTCTCCCTAAAAGCGTTGTTTAGGCCTATAGGGCCCTATAATCTAATCTAGACTATACTTTGTCTAGGCCTCCGGTTGCCCTAGTTATATTACTAAAGATAAAATCTAGGGTTACGTTCTCTCTTATTAGGACCTTAATATTGTTTAGAATATTAAGCCCTACTGCCTACTTATCTAACTTAATTAATTTTTAGGCTCTTCCTCTATTCTACTAGAATAATTTATTAAAGTCTCCTATGACTAGGACATCCTTCCCTTTAGTTGGGATGCTTCTTATTACCTAAGCAGTCTAACCCTTATCTTTTTCCTCTAGGTGGATATATACATTATATACTTTAACGCCCTTAACCTCTACGCCTGTAATGTCTCTTGTAAGCCTCTATAAGGCTACTACTCTTAAGCCGGTCTTTATAAAGGTTAGTAACCTTGGTTTTTCCTTTGCCTAGTCTTCTAATGGGCTAAATATATTATACCTATCTAGGGAGATAGTGGCTAAGTTTAGTCCTTAGAGGATTATGGTTTTTATACTAGTATTATATCCGTCTTTCTATCTACCACCTATATTAGGAACGCCGCTTGCGTCTATTTTAACCTAGCTGTGTTATTGTATAGGAGGTTTAGTTCTATTCTGCTAGGCCTTTTCCTTTACTAGACTTTTCTCCCTTGGGGTTAGTCTTTTTAGCTTTCTTAGCTGCTTCTACTATAACCTTTACCTTTAGCTTAGCCCTAATCTGCTTTCTCTTGGCCTATATAATCTACTTATTTAGGTATAACTATTGGCTCCCTAACCTTCTTAGTCTTAGTGGGTATTTTAGATTTAAGCTTTTGTGGTCCTAGTAACATATAACACACCTAGTCTTCTCTATGCACTCCCCATACTCTACTCTACCACAATTCTTATACTTATTTTCCTTCCTGTAGAGGCCTATATGGTGCATCTTGTAATTCCTATAGAACCTTAGGCCTACCTTATTGGTAACCTTTACTGCTTTAACTCTATTTCTAAATAAGGTAGTGGTTCTCTTAATCTTATTATCCTCTTTAATAAAAATAATAATATTATACTTTTTTTTGCACCCTAGTAACTAAATTAATATAACCTTTTTTAGCTCTATAGCTCCCTAGTTTTTATTAATTTTAAATCTAATATTTAATTTATTTAGCGCTGCCTAGCTGCCCTTTACTATCCTTAGTCTTGTTACTTTTTAGAAGAGGAACTTATTCTATCTTTTGCTAGAGTCTAGGCTGCTAGCGTCCATTACCTTCCTAATCTTATCTTATTTGGCTAAGATATTAATAATATTAGCTTTTAATTTAACTAGGAGCGTAATAGCGTTTTTGGTTTAATTAGCTTTTATAAACCCTTTATTTTCTTCTAGCGTTAGGCAAGCTTTAACGGCGTATTCTATAACCACTTTATCTAGTCTCTGTCCCTTAAATCTTAGAAAGATCCGCGTGTTTTATCTAGGTGTTGCCTTTATTAGCACGCCCTTAGCCGCCTTATTCTCTTCCTCCTAGTTCTATAGCTGAAAACCTTTCTTTAGAATCTGGGTTTATAAGGGTTTAGTATATAAGACCATATCTCCCGTCTACGTATTAGTGTTTCTTTAGTTAGCAGTACTCCCTTTCCCAATTATTAGTTCCGCGTCCCGTGTGTAACGGTTCGTCTACATAGCTACCATCAAGGCGTCGTCGGTCACGGATCAACGTTGCCCCAACGTTGCCCCGACGACCGAACATGTACATAGTCGTCTACCGCGCCCCTTTCTTTGAGCCCTTACCTTAGTCTATTCATAATATAGCCCCTTATTGTTGCTTGATCTATCGGATCGCTCCCACGGAAAGCTAGCCGTGATATTAGACTAAGGTCAACCTTAACTGGCCTATAGAGGCGACACAATACTAGGTCCAACAGTTAAACGCATAGCCAGATAGAGAGCTATTCTACCACTACAACTATAGACCAATTAACCCTCTAAGCCCTACTCAAGGCAGGCAATTGCGACAGCGGATTAAGCAGCTAAAAGAAGAGACTGCAGTAATTAGATCAAAAGGATCACCCCAATTACAATCTCAGTAGTAAGAGTTGCCTAAGAAAGCAAAAGATATACTATCCCTTGCACCGTCAAATTTGTGTTCAAGGTGGTGGCCCGTGCTTAGCCAATCATATTGCTGGGATTACAGGCGGTTAGTATTCTGCCAGGAACACCAAACTTCGTCGCGTGCGACCTTTGTAAATAGATCAAAACTTTATACTTTAAATACTAACACTTATGGTACGAAACAGATTATTAAATGATGAGGACTTTGTTCTACTAACTCAGTATCCTAAATTACCCAAGGGAAAGAAGAAATTACGACCTCCTGACCCTAAACCTATCCCTCCATTCGACCCTCTTCCAATTCGCGATTACACCTAATATGGACGCCCAAATATACCAGAATAAATAGATAGGGGCGATCCTTACGCTATATTTAGGTTATTCTTTACCGATAAGCTTTTAGATCGGCTGGTGGAGCATATAAACCGTAATATAGAGCTTAATCTAATACTAGAAGAGCGTTAACCTAAGGAGTCCCCTAGGGCATGGAAGCTAATATCAAGGAAGGAGCTTCTTGCGTACTTAGCAGTGTGGATTTATATGGGGCTCCACGGCAAATCGGCTACAGAGGACTACTAGCACAAGGACTTAAGCAGTGGAACAATTTATATTGTTCGGGATTATATTGGTTACAGTTACTGGCATTAAATTAATCGCTACCTCTACTATATAACACTAAAGGAGGATAACAATAAGCCCTTCCATAATACTTTCTAACGGATAGAGGACCTCTCTAAGTACCTTCGGCTTCGTTGCCGATAATTCTACCAGCCGGGAACTTACCTTGCTATTAATAAGTCAATTAAACGTTTTACCGGTTGCGCAACTAAGATTGTAAATATACCTACTAAACTAACGCCTGAGGGATTTAAAATATGGATATTAGCTAATTAGGGCTACGTTTTTAACTGGCTCTTTTATTTAAAGGGTTTAGGAAAGGGCCCCTACGATTTAAATATGTCCTTTGTTAAAATAGATAAGTTTTTAAAGACTAAGGCTGTCGTTCTTAACTTGCTACTATAGGAAGATGTTAATACTAAAACGCGTCTCTACCCACCTTATAAATACATCGTTTGGCTTGATAACCTATTTACCAGCGTTCGCTTACTCCAACGTCTTTAAGCGGAAGGAATTGGCGCAGCAGGAACCGTTCGGACAGTAAGGACAAAAAGGGAGGAGCAGGAAGGCAAAGACCACGATAGAGGCGATGCCAATTGCCAGCCAAAGGAGCAAATTAGCCCTACCCTTGTTAACCTTAAATTATACTATAACAACCAAATTGAATGGGGCAAGCTATATACAGAGGTCTTAAAGGACGGCTAGGTAATGGAGCTTGCCTAGAAGGACGCTTAGGTAGTGTTATTTATAAGTACTATTAGCGACGGTAAGTTAATTAAATACTCGCGCTTAACACTATAGCACTTACGTCATACATTACCAGTTTCTGATTCAACGACAAGGCTTTAACAACGGCCAGCTAAAACCTCTAGCGGCGCCTTACAAACTAGGAAGATGTTCGGCGATAATGCTAGGGCCTGGCTGGAAATTCCAACGCTTATAGATCTCTACAATTACTATATAAAAGGTGTTGATATAGCTAATCAACTGAGGTCATATTATGTTACTCATAGGCGCTTTTAGAAGACTTGGCGACCTCTATTTAACTTCCTCCTTACTACAATCACCACCAATTGCTTTAAACTCTTGTCGTTCGCTTACCCTGGTTGGCCACACAAAGCTGGCCATAAGGCGTTCCTTAAGAAGCTCGTTTATCGTCTTTTTAAGTCATCTATTCGACTAACGACGCGGTCCTTACCTCCCTTAATTATATGGAAACCGGCGGTAGAACACGGATATAAGCCAGTTAAGATAAGCAGTAAGCTGCTTACTTGTTAGGAGTGTAAGTAGGCAGGCAGGATAACCCCAATCGAGCATAAGAGCCGCCGGAAGCCTTTGGCGGAGTTGTCAAATAATTCTGTATTAAGGTTGTCAAATAGTAACAAGAGGGTAAGGAGGAAGCAGGCGCCAAGAACTCGTTTTGGCTGCCAGCTTTGTCAAATACCTCTCTGCAGGGCGGGTGACTGTTGGGGGCTTCATATAGATCGACTGAACACCAAAGAATAAGCTTGTATGCGATAATATCTATATATTTGCAGCCTCGTTGATGGTGACGACGATTTTAGGTATTGTGCGCACGGGCCACCATCTTGAACACACTGACGGTGCAAGGGATAGCAAAAAGAAGCGCGTTAAGGCCTAGCGCGCTAGAGATAGCTACTAACCCAACGCTAGCAGCACGTGAGGAACCCATAGACGCGTCACTCAAGCCGCCGGAGCTCCAACCATACTACGGCGAGACGGAGCTCGCGGACAATATAAAAAGCAAATAGGACCGTCTTATAGCGCAATCAGAAGACGACGAGAACCCCATATACTTTAAAATGGAGATAAAGAGAGAGTACACAGCCGCAACTACCTAAAGCCTAGCCGCGATCCCTATAACCAAACTTATAGAAGAGCTGAAGCTCCAGGGAATACAAAGAAAGGCAATAGAACAGCAGATCGCTATATTATGGCGTCTCGCAAACAACCACACGCACAAGGCCCTTAATAGGAAAGAGGAGGCCAAGGCAAAGATAGCAGAGCTTAAAAAGCACTTAGACAATAGGACAGACAAGCTCCGCAAGGCTAATCAGAAGATATTAAGGATGGGCCGCAAGGTTACTATACAAGCCCCAGATCGGGAAGACAGCGAGCAAGGAAACACACTATTACAAATAATACAAGAAGGGACACCACTCTCTTAGACAAGCAGTGTTACGGGCTTAAGACACACAGCAAAGTTTCTAGACCCACCTACGCTAATAGATGGGAAAGAGCCTACCTATTATGCCTAGAGCAGCTATGTACAAAACAAGCTTCGATCTAATATAGACTGGTTCTATTAAGACAACCCAGATTAGAAAGAGGATGCAAAAGTAGCATATATTAAAACGCGTGGAGGCAAAGCTTATAACCACCTCTTACCCTACCTAGAGGTAGAGCGCGATGCGGAACGCAACCCTACTAGTAAAGAAGTACTTAAGTTCCTAGAGAACATCTTTAAAGACCCAGATCGCCGCATTAAGGCCTAGTAGGAGCTTAAAAGCCTTAAGATACCGTACCTAGGAGACTTCAACAATTTCTAATCTAACTTCGTACGGCTAGCAAATATCTTAAGAATGCCACAAGATTAGTAAAAAGAGGAGCTTCATAATAAGCTTTATAACAGCCTACGCGTCTAAATGGAAGTCAAGGTGGCAGATAAAGACTATGGCTTCTAGGCCTATTACAAGACTACCCAACAGTACGCCTAAGGTCTAAAGTAGACAGGCAAGGAACAAAGTAACCATAGAGCAGCCCAGGCTAGTAAGAGAGCTTCCATTAGGGGCGCTAAAGAGACCAAAGGTCCCCCCTCTTCCCAGTAGCCTCTAACTCTAGCACCAGCCGCAAAAGCGCCAGTTACCTGCTTTAACTGTAATAAGTAAGGACACTACTCTAATAACTATATAGCGCCGAAGAAGATAGAAGCTAAAGCAATTAACCAAAGCAAAGAGTACAAGATAGTCACTAACTTAATAAAGTCAGAAAACGAGCAGCTCTAGAAGAAGTCTCCTACCTAGAGCAGATTAGAGCAATTAATACAGCGCCCATACAGCTAAAGGAGATCTTAGGAGGCGCAGCCCTTATAATGCTATACAGGATCGCGCTAGGCGGCGTGGCTCTCAATATAGTAAGCCTACTCAACTCTGGTGCGGGCGGAGAGGCCTTTATACACCATAAGCTACTACCAATTATTAAGCAACGACTGCAACCAAAGCTCTACAAGATTAAAGGACAAGGAGTCACTATATCTAGCCATAACAATTAGTAGATAGACACAATTAAATAGCTCTTTAAGGCGAACCTAGTTATAGACGGTTAACAAGTCCCTACATAGTTCCTATTCTGCGATACAGGCCGCTACAATCTTCTTATTAGCTGTAGGTGGTTTAAGAAGACTAGGGCCCTCATTAATTGCAAATACTAGGTCTTAGTATGGCGAACTAAGAAGAACTACCATAGCAGACAGGATGTAATTATACTAAGAAAGGAGCTCCTACCCCCACCAATTAATAAGGATTACCAGAGAGATATAGATTAAAGAGATGTACTACTAGATTAAGAGTCCAAGTCTACCCCCTAACATATCCTTAAACGTACAGTCGCGATCAGTAAACTTTAAGAGAAGAAGTCCTCTACTAAAATTAAGCTAGAGGGACAGGCTAAGCCAAAGCAAGCCAAGCGGACCCCATATAACTATAGGCATACTTAGAAGATCGATACCCAAGATACAATTAGGAAAATGGAAGACCAGCTCCACCCTAGGCTAGCTTTACCATTAAAGCCAAGAGCAAGGAGGCCTTTATCTACTAGGGAGTTTAGAGCAGCAGATATCGCGTTACTTAAGGCGAGGAACTTCCTACAAGGAGCAAAGCGTAGGGATGTAGTAATTAGATATACTAGCCTCTACAAGATAGACCAACTAATAGAGAATAAGAAGGCATAAGACGCTCTACCTAATAATAAGGAAGAACTTCGCCGGCTTGTCTGCGAAAAGCTGCTGCAGCCCTACTAAGAATACGCTAACTATTTCTCAAAAGCTATATCTAATACGCTACCACCGCATCGCAAGGGGGTAGACCACAATATTATTCTTAAAGGCAACAGCCGCGATCTAGCTCCTAGTCCACTATATAATATATCGCTAGAGCAGCTAGAGCTTATTAAGGTCTACCTACAGGAGCACCTATAGAAGGGGTTTATTATACCAAGTAACGCACCCTTTACAGCTCTGGTTCTATTTGCTAAGAAACTAGGAGGGGGGTAGCGATTCTACATTAACTTTTAAAAGCTTAATGTAATTACCAAGAAGGACCGCTACCCGCTGCCATTAATTAAGGAGACGTTGACCAGGCTATTAAGAGCTAAAATCTTCACCAAGCTAGATGTTTAATAGGCTTTCTACCGTATACGGCTAAAGGAAGAGGTAGAGGAGTTAACTACCTTCCATATAAGGTACAGATCATACAAGTACCGCGTTATACCCTTTGGACTATATAACGGCCCAGCGTCCTTCCAGAGATTTATTAATAATATCCTTTTTAACTACCTAGACGATTTCTATACAGCCTATATAAACGACATCCTTATCTACTTGGATAACCCGCTAGAGCACAAAGTCCACGTTAAAAAGATCCTATAAAGGCTTTAAGAGGCAGGCCTATAGGCAGATATTAAGAAGAGCGAGTTCAACGTTACAGAGACGAAGTTCCTAGGTTTTATTATTAGTACTAATAGGATCGCTATAGACACCGACAAGCTAGCTATAATTAAGGATTAGGAGCCCCCTACTTCTATAAAAGGGGTATAATCCTTTCTAGGATTCTATAACTTCTACTAGGCCTTCTTAAAGGATTACAGCCGAGTCGCACGACCGCTTAGTAAGCTTATAAAGAAGGGAGCATAGTATTTACTAGGGGAGGAGGAGCTTAAAGCCTTTAAGCAAGTTAAGGCCCTTATGCTATTGGGCAGTATAATAAAGCACTACTTACCGTTCCAAGACACCCGCGTAGAGACTAACGCAAGTAATAGAGTAGTAGCTAGGGTACTAAACCAGCTATAAGATAATGGGACCTAGAAGCTAGTAGCCTTCTTCTTAAAGACAATGTCCCCTAAAGAGATGCGGTATAAGATCCACGATAAAGAGATACTAGCAATAATAAGAGGTCTATAAAAATAGTAAGGTCACCTTGTCGGCCTCCAGCGTATACCCTTTACAGTAATTACGGACTATTAAGCCCTTAAGTACTTTACAACCAAGAGGCTGCTAAATCCACAGTAGGCCCACTAGGTGGACCTACTAGCTAATTTCCACGTATAGATTACCTATAGGCCAGGTACAGCAAATATAGTGGCTGATACCCTATTACGAAAGCAAGAGGACCTAAAGACACAGAAAGAGAAGGACGTAGCCATATACACTATGTACTTAATTAACCCCGCCCTTATAATTGCTACACTAGAGGAAACCTCTAGGGACCCCCTAGTGGCAGCAAATTACAAATGGGAACCGTATAAGCTGGTTAATTAGGTCCTCTAGGCCAATTAAACTAGCAAGTCGCTAGTAGGGCTACATTAGCTAGCTAAGCAAGACCGGAAGGGCTGGAAACTCTAAAAAGGGCTATTAACCCGCTTTAATAAGCTAATGGTCCCTAATACTAACTGCCTCCATACCTACCTTATTGTAGAGGTATACTCTCGCCAGGTAACCGCTTACCCAGGCAAGATAAAGACTAGGAAACTCGTAGCAGACTAATACTATTGGCCAGGACTACCCTCAGACTGCGATACCTACGTAAGAAACTGCAGGGCCTGTAGGAGGACCTATATACCTTAGGACAAAACCCTAGGCCTGCTGCACCTTTTACCAATTGGTAAACGCTGCTGGCAGCACATCTCTTTTGATTTTAAGTCCTTCCTAATAGATAAAAAGGGCTTTAATAACGTCTTTGTAGTTATTAATTAACTAGGCAAGAGAGCCTTCTTACTACCCTGCTATAAAACTGCCACTGTAGCTAACGCAGTAAACCTATACTACTAACACGTCTGGCGCGTGTACGGCCTTCTAGAGACGGCTATATCAGATTAAGGACCCTAATTTATCTTAGCCTTTATAAACAAGCTATATAAACTAACCGGCGTTAAGCAAAAGCTCTCTATATCCGGTTACCCACAAACTAATGGTAATACAGAGGTACTAAACCAGTATATTAACCAACGCTTAAGGCCCTTTATTAACTACTACTAGGACAATTGGTCAGAGCTCCTCCCCTATATAGACTTTACATAGGTAATCTTACCGCATAAATCCACTAGCTTTGCACCATATAAGCTAGAGCTAGGATTTAAGCCAAGGCTTTACTTTAACTAGGAGGAACGTATACGAGCAACCTTAACACCTTGTAAGAAGCTGATATAACAAGAAGCTTAGGCTTTCGCATATAGGACCTAGGACGCAGTTAAATGGGCAAGAGACAACCTAGCAAAGGCCTAAGAGCGGCAGACAAGGCAAGCTAATAGGCACTATCGCGAACCAGACTTCGGAGTAGGTGATCAAGTATACGTTACTAGGAAGGGCTGGGCTACCAACCAACCAAGTATTAAGCTAGATAGACAGCTTGTAGGGTCCTATAAGATTCTAGGCATAAAAGGACACTTGTATATTATCGACCTACCCCTAAACATAAAGATGTCAAACGTCTTCCATACTAATCGACTACGAAAGGACCCAGATAACCCCCTACTGGGCTAAAATAGGGAGCCAGAGGAGCCAGTTCTAATTAATAGCGAGCTGGAGTACAAGATTGATAAGATCCTTGCTAGTAAAACCTACCACGGAAGGCTACAGTATAAGGTTAACTGGGTAGGCCACGACCTGGACAACACCTGGTATAACGCAGACGGCTTTATCGGCGCCCCCTATAAAATCAAGACATTCCACGATAAGAGACCCCATAATGCCGGACCACCCGTACAGCTACAGCAATGGCTAGAGGCGTATCACAAGGACGTAGATCTAGAGCCCTTAGAGGAAGACAATAAAGCAAAAAAGGACGGAAGGGCAAGACGGACAAGGAGAGCCTGACCATGAGGATCAAGGGCGATCCTCCTAGCTTAAAGAGGGGTGATGTGACGGTTCGTCTACATAGCTACCATCGAGGCGTTGTCGGTCACGGATCAACGTTGCCCTAACGTTGCCCCGACGACCGAATATATACATAGTCGTCTACCGCGCCCCTTTCTTTGAGCCCTTACCTTAGTCTATTCATAATATAGCCCCTTATTGTTGCTTGATCTATTGGATCGCTCCTACGGAAAGCTAGCCGTGACACTGTGGACCTTAGTTTATTATCTTATCCCTCTTTAATGGCGGTTGTTAAGGACGTATATACTTCCTATTAGGTATTTCTAGGGGTCCTCCGGTACCCTTAATTTTAGTCTTTTTTCTGGTAGTCTGGCCTACCCCTAAGAAGGTGGCAGTTTGGTTAACTACATCTAAGACTATTAGGAAGACTCTCTTTAAAGTCTCTCCTAGGTATAGTTAAGTTAGCCTTTCTATATTCTAGAAATTGTTAGCTAAGCGTTTAGTAAAGGTATAAAGGACCACCTTTCTTCTTAAACAGGTCTTTTCTTTATTCTCTTAAATAGACAAGAAAGACTTAAATAGGGTAGAGGGCTTAGGGCCTCCGTTTATCTATAGGGCGGATTTTGCCTATATTTAAGTCTTACTAATTAGATCAGCTGTCCTGGAAGTTTTATAGGCCTCTAGGGTAAGGGAAGTTATCTTTTTTATAGCTGGGATCTTATTCCCAACTTCTCTAATATTTGTTATAGCTTTTTTAGTATTTAATATAACCTCCTTAGGGTATAGGGAGGCTCTAGTGGAGTTGCTAATATTATTAATAAGAGGGTTAAGAAATAACCTTCTTACTAGGGTATTGTTAACTCTCACCGACCTTAGAGGTCTTGGGGTATCCGCTACTACTAATAGTTCCCTATCTAGAGTTTTTAGCTAATCCTGGCGCGAAGCCTTAGTTATTTCTACCATTTTATTGTCCTAGCTGTGGTAAAAGTGATATTTTCCCTTATAGCTAGTACTGTCGCATTTTTTAATAACAATATAGTTCTTATATGACTCCCTGTAGTAATTGCATCTTTACTTTAATCTTACCTTAAACTTTTAGTTCCTATAGCATTCTTTTCCTCCTTTATATCTCCACTAATACTTATATGGCCATCCTGTTATATCTTATCCTAATATTTCTTTTTTTCTAATTCTTTTTTTACTAACTGTCTTTGGTATAGGGTAGGGATATAACTTATTTTATAGTATTTTCTTTTTATTTAAATTATTTCTTTGCTTATAGTATATAGCGATTGTTTATCTATTCTAGTGTGGTGGGGAGGGGTAGTTAGGTTACGTAAGGGGGCTTAGACTTATGGCTACGCTTATAGGGCTATTTATATAGGAACTTCTCCAAGTATATATAAGGGGTCTTTATATGGGAACTTCTTTAATATTTCTAGATCTAGGACTTATATATTTCTTTTTTTTATAGTTCTGGTATTTTCCTAATATTTGCTTCATATTTACATACTAGGCGTTAATAGAGGGCGCTAGGTTAGATCACCCTGCTCGCATAATTACTCTACTTATATAATCACTCTACTCGCACGATCGCCCAGCTCGCACGATCACCTAGTTCGCACAATTACCTAGCTCGTACGATCACCCAGCTCGCATAATTACCCAGCTCGCACAATTACCTAGTTCGCACGATCGCCTAGCTCGCACGATTACCTAGCTCGCAGGATTACCCAGCTCCCATAAGCACCATGCTTGCATGGTCACCTAGCTCGCACGATTACCTAGCTTATAGGATTAGCCAGCTCCTATAAGTATCCAGCTCGCACGATTACCCAGTTCGCACAATTGCCCAGCTCGCACGATTACCTAGCTTATAGGATTGCCCAGCTCCCACAAGCACTATACTCGCACAATTACCTAGCTTATAGGATTGCCCAGCTCCCACAAGCATCCAGCTTGCACAATCGCCTAGCTCGCAGGATTAAAGCCGCGAAGTTATTAAACCTATTAATACCCTATTTACACGCTAGGTTAGACTACTCCACTTATATAATTACCTAGCTTATAGGATCCCTAGCTCCCACAAGCCCCTAGCTCCTACGACCTCCTAGCTTGCAGGACTAAAGCCACCTTAATTAATTAATCGTACCTATTCGGAAAATGTATCCCAATATCTTTCCATGACATAAATCTCTTATTATACAATTCCATAAAGAGATCCTTTTCCTTAACTGTCTATGCCGGCTCTTTAGCGCGAAGAATATTGCTATAATAGCGCTAATATGCACCCGGTGTTCTCCCCTGTAGGGCTTTTATAACATTATCCTATAATAAAATTAAAAGCGACACTTGGTGACCTAGCTCTATAAGAATTTGATCTTTGTGGGTGTCTATATAGTTTAAAACTAGGGCTCCCGTAAGGCTTTATTTGTAACAATAATCTTTAAAAATGTTAGTAAAGCTATTAGAAGTTATATCTAAGAAAAGAAACTAACCAGCGATATACGCTAAAACTCTATATCTAGGTTATAGGGTTATAAGAGATCCTATATATTATTTAACCTAGTAAATATAAGTAATATATAGCCTTAGTAGGATAAGGTATAAGACGTATAGGATTAGGTATATCTCCAAAATTTAAGCAAGCAAATACGGCACCTATCTGGCAATATTTATAAACAGAAACCTGTCCTGCCTTAAAAAGTATAAAATAGCTTTCTTTTTATTTGTCTATTTACTACTTACTCTAGCATTAAGAAAAAGGTTATAATATTTCTGCTTACAACCTAATATTAGTCTGTTAAGCTTAGACGAAATACTGTCCTAACTATTACCATCTTTAAAAGTTATGTTTATTAACTCAAATTTATGCTTAATTAACTAAGACTTATATATAGATGCCAAGGGCTTATTGTTTGTATAAGGGCTAGTCGAGTTACACTTTATAAAGTGTTAGTGGAGTCTTACTAGGGAAAGGCTAATGGTGTAAACTAATAGTCTAGGTGGTTTTCAGAGAGCTAAGTTAATTAATATTAAGCGGGTAATTGGTACTAGTAGCTCTAGATTAACTATTATTAGTAAAACCCTTACTAGACGCTAGACTGGTCGCTCTCCTTAACTTATTAGGAATATCTATAAAGTGAACTTTGTTATCTGGATTAATAGATTTCATTAACCTTAAAAGTAATAGTAATAGATTGCATTGCTAGAGTAATTGGTTAGAGTGTATCTTATATTAAAAGGTATAGTAGGAGCGTCAGCAGTAATTAGGAGGATATTTAGCGGAACATATCCATTTAATAGAGCACTAGGCGGCTAATAAATACAATAACGCCACTAGCACGGCTCCCCCTTAATGCACAAGCGCTGCAATTTTAAGAATTTTAGGCGCATGCACGTAAATTTACACTATAGTATAAGCAAATTTATTCAGAGACTAGAGGACTAATTTTAATTATATGCCGAAATCTTAACTCTAAGCTAAATATAAATAACTACTATTAAAGGTCCATAATATTAATAAGTTAATATGGCTAACTAAATTTAACGGAATATAGTAAGTCTTATAATAAAGTAGAGTAATTGTTATAGGCTTATAATAAAGAGCGAGATGCAAAGCTAGAATAAGCCCCTTAGAATGTAAAGAGAACTAGTAAACCGACTAGAGGCAAATATAGGGTTAGGGTACTTAGAGAGGCACTAATATAGTATTATTATGCAGAAGGCGGAAGCAGAGACTAATAGCGTTAGCCGGTTTTATATTGCTAGTAGTTAATTAGGTTAATATAGTTAATAGGGTTAACGGAGTTAACGGGGTTAATAGCCTTGCCTTAGCAGGCAGTACTCACCTAGTAACACTAAACTTCTTATTTTAACGCCACTATGCATAATAAGTCTTACCGCTAGGTCTAAAGCTAGTAATATATAGGCTATTACCAGATATTCCAAAACTTAATAGAAGCGGTTTTTGGTAAGTAGGGATATAAGCATAGCCTTAACTTTTAATAATAAAGATTGGCAGATACTTATATAGGAGGAAGCTAAACAACTTCGCTTATTACATTGAATATACTTTACTTGGTTTAAGATTCCTATAAATAAACAGAAGGAGCTTCTAAAGCGTTTAAATAACCTGCTAGCAGCCAAGAATATACCTAAGATAGCCACTAAAGTCCTTAATTAGCGTATGGTATAAGCCGTTAAAAAGGCCTATTATTAGTTTTATTATATTATAGCTAGGACACTTATACTAATTTATGTTTAGCTTTATTAAATATAGCATCTAGGGAGGAAGTAAGCGAATTAACTAATTAACCCTAGGCATTAACTAAGCTATATAACCCTGTAAGAGATATGGGACGAGTAACCTATATATTATAGGCCCTATAAGGTATAAGAGTAGAACTAATAGAGGGATATTGCTTAGAAAAGTTGTTTTAGTTTTCTAAGTGGTTTATATATTAACGCTAGCAGCGCCCCTATTTCTAAGTCTTTTTACTTAAGGAGGCTTATTTATACTAGACTTTGTTAAAGAGATTGGGCTTTTAAAGGGTTAATAGGGAGGCAAGGAGCTAGATAGAAAATGTTTATATTAGTATTAGTCTATGCCTAGTATTAAGACCAATACTATAAAAACCAGTAAATCTACTTGGCAATCTTAACTATTAGGTATTTTTGTTCCCTAAGCCACTTCTTAAGCCTATTAATCCTCTAAAAATCTTATTTTCTCTAATAAGAAGCCCCTACGCCGCACTAATAACGCCTTTTATTATGTAAGGCATCCCTTTAGCACATATATAGGCTATAATCTTTAATGTGTCAATTACTAATCTTTCTGGACCACGCTAAGATATATAAGCGGTTATCCTTAGTAAGGACAATATGTACGCCTAGGATTGTTAGAAACCCGCTATAGATATATCTATACCAGCTTCTTACCTAATTTAGAGCTTTAGATAAAGTAGTCTTCTACTATATTACCTATAGTTGCATCCTATCCTAAATCTAAATAAATTAATATTGCTATTTGCCTAGTCTACCTTATCTTAATAGAGAAGCTAGACGCAGTGTCTATAACTATAGTTTGAAATTTGGGTGCAAAGATTATAGAGGAACCTTCTAATCAACTAATTGTTTATTTATACTCCACTTCTAAGTAAAAATAAGATACTAACTATTTTATAAAACAGATCTAAAAATACGCGTGTATATATCTAAGGTATTTAAATAAAAGTAAATCTAGGAACGATTGGTTCTATTATAATAATTCTTAGTACTTCTAGATAAAAATGTAGGTATACCCGCAAAAAACGGTAACTAGTTAACGATGTCTGGACCTAAGCTATAATATACAATGCTTTAAGCAGCACCTTTAAATATATAAGGGTACCGTTCCTTCTAAGGATATTAAGTTATCTTATATAGGCCGGAACGGCCAATTCCAATATTAGTGTGGCTTCTACGTATAACTGTAGAAATTAGAGATAGTGCATAATAAGGCTTAGAATGAGCGTGCTAGGCATATCCTTAATTATTTTAATAAAGGATATACTCCTAGCAATTAGTAGTATTTGGAGTTAAAAGGATATAAGGGTAAAGTTAAACAGAATGACTCTTAGCTTCTATCTACTGTACTTCTATAGTTTTGGTTTTTGGATTATAGTAGCAAATATTATAGGGTTTGTAATTTTATAGAATATAGTTTATATTAGATTCCAAGGTCTTATTACCCAAACTTTGTAACTATAATTTATCCTTTAACCCGTAAGTGCCTAATAAGTAAGTGGTCCGTATATAAATACTAGTTTTAAAACAACGCATACCTATATAGATTCCACTAATTAATTACCTACTATATTAAAAAATACGGTTCTTTAGAAAGGATAAGTGCTAGCTACTTTATATTAAGCGACTCAACTCCTAAAATTAAGCATATATATTAAATTACTATAAAATCAAAAGCTTTATATTTCTTAGTATAAGCGTTAAATTTTAGCTTAATTAATTAGCTAGACCTTATTAATAACTATTAGACGCAAATTAACCGGTTAAGGGATAAGTGTGGTTTTAATATAAAATGCTCTTAACTAATTACTATAAACGCTATAAACGCCATAATAGATACTACCCTAGCCTAAATACTAGCGTAAAGAAGCGGATACTTAAACGGCTTTAGGTATTGGAGTTTCTATCTCCAATTCTATTACTTTCCTACAATTTATAATTCTAAAAACCTATACATTCCAATAAAAATATTACTATAAATATTGTAACGCATACCCACTACCTTATATTAGAGGATTTCTTTAGAGGTTAGATTATTTATTTACTAAAAGGTAATAATCCGTCTAAGATAAGATAAGGAGAATTAAACTTATTATAGTTGGAAAAAAGCTAATAATTGCACTAAGTATAATTATCCGCAATGCTTTATCTAACTAGATTTGTTTTACTATAACCTAGAAAGATATATTACAGCCTAGACACGTACGCCACTCCCACTCTATAATAAGTTAGGCTATAGCAAATAGAACCTATACCAAGACGCTTCCTAAAGCTATTAAGACACATACTAAAATTCGGCTTAATGTTAAGAATAATAGCACTATACTAAAAGGCTGGAGTAGAGAAGGGAATAAAATGGCGATAATAAGTACCTAGTGTACTAGGTGGGGGCTTCGGCGGTATTACTTATAGGAGTTCCATAGTGTTTGTATCAACTTAATGATACAAGTAAGTCGTATCCAGGGGCACGAAATACGTATAGTATTGTATGCTTATTTGGATGGTGACTGTCGATTCTATTAAAGTAGACTACATAGTCTATATACTGACGCGTCCCCCCCAATTAGTCAATGCTTTGTAAGCACGTGGTTGGTGCACCAAACGCGTACACACGCGGTTGGTATATCAGGTGCTGTAATCATATACTAGCGGCACTTGAAAAAAAAGCCGCTTATATATAGCCTCCGTAATTGCTTCAATAGAACGGTAAAACATAAAGGAAATACATAGGAAAATCCCTCCTGAGGTGCCTTCTGGGCTGCCTTCCAAACGGTGCTTTAAGCTGGCCGTGAGTCCTGCTTACGGCCCGTGAAATAAACCGTACGGCCTTCCAACGGGCCGTAAATAAACCGTATAGTCTTCTAACAGACCGTAAATAAACCGTAAGTGCTCTATTAGTCTCGTTCTACCTATTCTGTCACCTTTAGATTGAGCTTATTTATATTAATTAGGGTTCTAAGGGCTTGACACGGCTTTGCCTTAGTTATGGCGTCCGCTATGTTGTCTCCGCTGCTGATCTATTTAGCCTCTGCAATCTTACGCCGTTTATAGGCCTAATGTAAGCACATTAGGTCAACCATAAGCCTCTTCTCTTGTGTTGTACCTAGTTTAACTATGCAGTTATAAAGGGACTTTGAATTGGTGCATAGAACTAGGGGTAATTGCTCTAATTATAGGATCTTCTGGATTGTTGACTTAATTGCGGCTCCTATGTTAAAGCCGTGAGCTAGTGCGTATAGCTTAGAGGCTAGTATACTGCGGGTTACTTGTTTGTATTTAATTAAAGACTAGTGGAGTATATTTGCATTCTGATTACGGTCTATAAGTATAATTATAAAGCCAATTTATGATAATAGGTCCCTATTATTGGCAAAGGAGGCGTCCGTAAATACTAGTAAGCTAAGGGAATTTAGGTCTAGTGGCATAAAAGTAAGTCCTCTTATTGCATTATCAATTTGCCACTAAATGCATTTATTAAGCTGCTTAACATTTTCCTCTTATAGATCTGTTACCTGGGCCGCAAAGGATAAATTGTAGGCAGATTTGGGTTGACAGACTGTGGCAATATAGGCGCCTCTTGCACGCTATGCAACGTATTAGTCCTTTATATTTACGGTCTTATAGGTCTCTCCACAGGAACTAGTAAGGTCTATAGGCTTTACTATAATAGGCTTTAGGTTTTAAGCTTGGCGTTCCTAAGTCAGCTTAATTAGGTTGCCCTTTTGTGTAATTAAACCTCTATTAAACTTAATTGGAGTTTACTTAGTTAACTGCTCTTACGGCTTTGCTAGGAACTTAGCTTCTTATAGTTTAGTCTCTTTAGCGTCCGTAAAAGTCTAGTCCGCTAAGAAGAGGGTATTATCTATTTAGAGTCCAATAACACCAAGGCCGTTTAATGGGGTGTATAGGAGGCAGGGGTTGTAGGTTAACTATTCTATTTTAAGTTTACTAACGTAATACTGGTAATACGTCTTGAACTAATGGTTTTTAGCTTCCGGTACTCTATAAAGGGGTTTTATAACCCATAAAATTGTTCCTAGTTATAAGTTAAGCTCGTGGGGTGGTTATATAAAGATGTCTCTGCTTAGGTAGGTGTTAGACTGCATATAGACTTGCAAGATATCCCGTAAGTAAAGGGCTACAGGTTTAGTTTGTTATAGTCCAGGCATAAGTGCAAGTATAATCTATTAACTGACTTGTTAAATTATAGGCGATTGCGTAAGGACTAAGTCCTTTCCTTAGTTATTATAAGCTTGGATAACAAGCCTTAATTTTTTAAAGGCTTTATTAGTACTAAGGTACTTAATTTCGTTGATAAAGCGTGAGTTGAATATACGGACGCCTTGCAGAACATCTCTCTCCATTATAACCGTAAAGACGCCCTTTTTAAGTAGTCTACTAATCTCTTTGCGTTGTGAGTCCGTAAAAGGGGATTCCTATACTAGAACTAATATATCTGTAGGTAGAGGTTGCCTTGTGGATGTGCCTACAGAGGTTAGGTAATTCTTTATTATAGGGTTCTTAGTTACGGGGTGCTTTTAGGGGCGTCCTTGACTATGCTTTACGGCAGGTTTAGTAGGTTTAGTAAATTTCTAGGGGTCTTCTAAAGTAGGTAGGGGTGCTTTTAGTTTATCTAGTTTAATAGGTGTTTTTAATTTATCTGGTTTAACGGAGGCTTCCAGTTTATCTGGTTTAATGTTACGGGTGTTTTTGGACCAAAAATAGGGTTTTATGGATGTGCTTCTGAACCTTATTGGTCCGTTAGGAAGTTGTATATGGCATGTTTTATTTTCTATAGTTAGTAAACAGTAAGGTCTAGTCTAATTGCCGCTCTCCCGCTATATAAGGACTTTAGAATTAAGCGGAAGGTTGTGAACTAAGGTCGTGTTAGGTCCGTTGCAGTAGTGTAGAGCGCTGTTAATAGCCTGCTTGGCCCGTAACTTAACTATTTCGGCCATTGCCTTCTATATTGCAGCTGCTCGCTCCATAACGGACGGGGTAGGAGGGTCTAGGTTGCCTATTTTTGGGTAGGTTCCGTAAACTAAGAGGGTGGGTACTAGTCCGTTAGGACTAGCGGTGTTGTTAACGGCTTTTATAGCTATCTGTAAAGCCAGTTCCCTTTAGATGTCCTTGCACTTATCTATAATAATCTGGTAGGCTTTCCGTAAAGCTAGGTAAGCTTGCTTAACAAGCCTAATGGACTAATACGCCTTAACTGGAATGGCTTTTGTTGAAATAGCTATGGCCGTAGCGTACTATTGGAATTCCTTGCTGATAAAGTTCCTATTAGTGTTGTGGGTAATATGCTTAGGGGGTCTAACGTATATATTAATCTAGCAGGTCCGTAAAATATCCCAAGTGTGTTTTATGGATATATTTTATAACTAATAGGCGGCTTAATAGCGGGTTACCTTATCAATTATATGTAATACTAGGCTGCCGTTGATGTACATAATGTCTATATATACTAAGTGGTTAAAATTAAGGTCTTTATAAAGAGTAAACTTAAATTGGCCTAGGGAACGTCCGTATTTCTGGTAGAAGGAGCAGTATTTGGTTAGGTGGTTAATTATCTTCCTATTAACGTTGTCGTGTCCAGAGCGTTTAAGAACTCTATACAGCTTTTCGGCTAATAGGTAGCCGAAACGGCGGTGCAGGCGGTGGATTTCCATACTAGTGAGGTAGCATGGGTTATAGTCAAAAGATTCCTAAATATAGGTCCGTAAAGTCTCTCCCCATATAAGGAACGGGTGTCCAAATCGTTATATAATTGGTAGGGTAATATGCTTACTTCCTGGGGTAATTGCGGGGCTAATTAGGGTGTCTGTAATATTATTATAGTAAACCTGTAACCTATCTATGTCCGTAAGGCAGAGTAGGAAAGGGGTATCCGCTTTTACTACGTGGAAATTAACTAGGCCAATTAGGGTCTTAACTGCAACTAATCCAATTAATACGGTTAAGCTGATGCCAAATTGGATGTTTACAGCCCTAGTTTGCATAGTATTAATGTCCATATTGTTATTTGTGGTGGTCTTATATACAAGGTATTATCCGTAACCTATAGTAGACTTCTTAGAGGCATTTGTATTGATTATAACGCTATAGAATTCTTTAGGGGTATAGCGTTCTGTGGTGATATATGCAAATAGGTCCTGTTTACGGTCCGTAACATCCGTAATAGGTCTGACAGGTGTGCTTGCGGATTAGTTTTTAGGTGTAATTAAGTGTATAAAGGAACGGTTGGCTAATACGGTTGTAATATTAAAGGCTTGACTGTCCGTAAAAGGTCCGAAAGTAGTTAAGAACGTCTTTAAGGTCTCCTGTTCTTAAATGTCTAAGTCAAAGTTAATTATAAGGGCTTCTATTGACTTATTAAGAGACTCCTCTACTTCCTCTCCTTTATAATCTAGGATAAACTGGTTAATCCGTCTGTTAAATCTCTTCTTGGACTTGTCACGCTCTTCCTGGGTATGCCTTATAGACTAGCATCCTTCCTTACTGCATACAAAGCACTTCTAGTTGGCTTGTCTGTGGGGGTATGCTTTTATACGGGAGTTGCTATAGGGGTTTCGGGTGGGACTTGGTTAGTGCGGGTACTGCTAGCGGTAGCGGCGGTCCGTAAAATAGGCATCTAAGTCAGTTGGTAGGTTTTGTAAGTCTGTAATAAAGGCTTAAGTACTGCCTGGTAGGTTTAAGACTTTATATATTATAATAGAGGACTATAAATTATTAATAAGGCTAGCTAAGGTATCTATAGGCTTGTAATAGGCATATTTGTAGGGCTTTACTTCCTGGCAAGCCGTAATAAGTTTGTTATGCAGGAAGTTGTCTATTTAAAGCTTAATATTAAAGCCGTGCTGTAGGTGCTAAAGGTCTTTAATGAGAATTTACAGGCACTCTATAGTTGATTTTTTAGTGTTCTTGTTAATTACGGTCCGTAACTTAATCGCATTCCATTGTGTAAGGATGTTACGCTTATATTCTAGCCCTTTAAAGTAGTTATATATAGCTTTATATAGCTTATTAAAGGGAACACCAAGAGGGTTACTCTTAAGGTTGGTATAATAGTGGTTAAGGGCTAGGCCGCGCAGTATGGTAGAGTAGGCTTGGCTAAACTCTTATTTAGGAATATTGGCCTTTTAATAGAGGTCCGTAAAGATGGTTAGTTTGAAGTTAAAGTTATCATTTTCACCGCTGTACTTGGATTTATTAGTATAGAGCTTAGCTAGGTTAGCTAGCTCCTTGCCGTAGGTCTTTACTTAGGTAGTTTATGGATTTGTAACTTAAGTAATAGAAGGGTTTTAGTCCGTATTTTAGTTTGCAGGGGTATTACGGTCCATAACTTAAGGGTTAGGTATGCTTTGGTCTATAAGATTAATTCTAAAACCACTTTGGTTTGTAGGGCGAATTTGGTTAAATGGGTTATCTATAAGGCTAGAGATCCTATTAAGTTTAAAGGAGGCAAAGAGTCTACTGGTTTTAATATAATCTATGATCTACTCTTTAGTCTATTCTGTTTAGTCCTCCTTATATAGGGTATTATATAGAGACCGTATAATAGTAACTCGCTTATCCTTTTTAATCTATACACCTTAGTTACGCAAGAGGGTTTATAGGTTGTAGGTAGTTACAAGGTTGTAAGCCTTAAAAATAGCTTCTATAAAGTCCGTAAAGTCTTCCTTGTATTGTTCCCATAGATTATTGTTTAGAAGCTTAAAGTGTCCGTATTTAAGGATTTTGAAATTAATGTAGTCGTTAACGCTGTTTGCAGACGTAAGGTTGACTCCCTAACTCCACTTCTTTTGACCTTTATTGATTTGCTTACTTATATCTGCCATATTATGTAGCGTAGTATGTCTGTATAAGCTATAACGGGTCAAGAGGAGCTTGTAGCGGGTGGTAGTGGCTTATAGCGGGTGGAGGAGGTCTTGTAACGGTCCGTAATAGTTTAAGAGGTCTTATAATGGTCCGTAAAGGCGGTTAATAGGTCCGTAATAGTTCGCAGGAGGGCAGGGGGTTCCGTAAAGGTCTGTATTTATGTCTATAAACTTCTGGTAAACCATACTAAGACTTGAATAAGTATACAGAGATGGTGATATAGTCCGTAATCCCCAACTTCCGACCTTCTAGCAGGTCGTACTAGGATATAAATGGGTGGTCGCTGTCGTGTATCGCTCGGGGGGAGGTGTCGAGTGATTGCTGATCTGTGCGCGCTTACTGATTAGTGTTTATATCAACTTAATAATACAAGTGAGTCGTATCCAGGGGCACGAAATACGTATAGTATTGTATGCTCATTTGGATGGTAACTGTCGATTCTATTAAAGTAGACTACATAGTCTATATACTGACGCGTCCCCCCTAATTATTCAGTGCTTCGTAAGCACGTGGTTAGTGCACCAAACGCGTATACACGCGGTTGGTATATTAGGTGCTGTAATTATACACATAGACTTATAACCTAGTTCCCTATTAGTGGATTCCTTTAATATAGTGGCCTTATAAACCTAGATAACCAATACAAGCAATAATAGAGACTCTAGTAACTAAGTTATTGGCTATAATAAGTCTTAGGGCGGGTAGACTTTTTAGAGCTTCTTATACTGTTAAATAAGAAGCCTAATAACAAATTTAGGAAAAATAAAAAGGAGGAGCACCTAAAGCAAAAGATGCTCTTAGAAGTGGCTTAGCTTATAGTACTAATAAAGCATACTACAGAATAGTATAAAGTAATAAAAGAACTGTGTATAGAAATATATAGCGTAGGCAAACTAATAATTGTGTATTTTTATAACTAAAATAACTAAGAGTAGTAAAGGGAGAAGGCAACTATATCTTCGCCCTGGTTAACCTACCGCCCTTATATCTATGCTAGCGATACCAGAACTTATAGGAAAGTGGCCTTAGATATCCTATCGCGACTTATAGAAGAACTAATATAATATTAGAAATACTTTTCTAGGGGGTTATATACTATCTTCTAAGGTAAATAAAGTTAGTATAAGACTATAGATGTATTAGGGCAGGCGGGATGGGCTGACTTTAGGGGGCTAGGGGAGGCGTTTTGCGTAGTAACCACTAAACCCTAGATATAGCGCATCGCGACTACCAAATTATAGACGCCTCCGCACTGTAATTATTAAATTATAGACGCCTTCGCACCACGACCACTAAATTATAGATATGCTAAAAATTAGAGCCGCTACTTACGGCCAACGTGGCAATTACCGCCTCTTTTAGCTAAGTATATTTAAATCCAAATCCATAGCTTTAATATAGTCGTTATCCCTTAATTAAAGATTAAATAAGCTAGCAATTATAAACAAGGATTAAAATCTATAAGCAAGCATTAAAGTAATATTAAGTCATGACTAAATCCGGCGCCTAGGAGAAAACTCTATAATGTCTAGGAAATACCAATTAATACTAGTTAGAGATATAGTTAGATAGCTACTATTAAGTGGGAAAGGTTATATAAAAATAAGCCGCTGCCTTACTCCTAAGTAGTCAACTTAGAAGAGACAATTTATATTAGAGGTAAGTAGTCCTAGGAATGGGGACTGTTCCTCTAAATATATTGGTATATAATAAGTCCTGCTTAACCTCTAATCCTTTTTATAAGTTAGGCGTAAGGCTAAGTTCTATTAATGGTTGCCTTATACGTATAAGAGCTGTCCGCCTCTTTAAGTGCACTATTAGGCTGACTTGCGTTTTAAGTGCATATATACAGAGTAGACGCAATAATAGATTTAGTGCTTTTTAGTTATTAAGTCTCCGTTATACTAATACCCTAAATTAACTAGACATACTGGAACTAAAATAAGGTTAGTAATATGTATATAGCTAGATAATTACGGAATACTAAGCTAATTACTAGAAAATGCTATTCTAAATAGTAATAAATAACTCCGCTATAAATGTTTTCTAATAGTTGGATATAATGCGCTAGGTAGTTATACGCCTAGTACATAGTAATAAGAACTAAGAGTATATTGCTGAATGTATAATATATAGGGAGTGCCTTATTATTAGATAAATAAAAGCTTTATTAGGGTATGGGTTGTTTCTTAATTAAATTTTGCTTTTGTTTATATATTTAGTTTTCTAGTTCTCTTAGTATTAGTAAGGCAATTAGCCCTAAATTTAAATCGCGTTATATAAAGGTTAAGATTTTCTCTAAGTTAAAGATATAAGCTCTCTTGCCCTTAAAGTCCATAGATACCAGGAGAAGTGGTTACTAGACCTATCTAACAAGAACTCTACTAGTCTTGTCTTACAGCTTCTACAAAATTAAGGCATTATAGTCCTTAAAGGTACAACTAATACCATTCTAAAGTAGCCGCAAATTAATAAGAATAAGGTTATACCAGTTTTCTTTCCTTTAAGGAAAAAAATCTCTACTTACTAATACCTTTAAAGTTTATAAATGCCCTTATTAGTTCTACTAGGGACAGTGGTTTCTAAGTCTTATATATTAAAGAACATAATTTCCCTCAATATGCCCTACTTATAATTAGATGATTACCGGATTAGAAATAGCTAGCTAATAATAACGATATTATCGCTATCGGTTACTATTATCTTAGAGGAGATACTAATTAGAGATAGATTATGCAGTACGACCTAGCCTTTTAAAAGGAAGAGACTAATAAAATGTCTATTATTAAAGCATGCGGAGGGGATATATAAGTAATTACGCCTACCAATTAAGTCAGCTCTTATTAAAATCAGTATTATTTATAATAGGTAGCTAAGACAATTAAGTCTAACTCCTACAGTTAAAGAAGGGAAAGTAATAGTGATTTATTATATATAGCATAGGAATAAGCCTACTTAATAGGTAGCAAAACGCAACTAGTTTACGTTATTTAAAATATATTTTATCTAATCTCTTTACCAAGAGTCCTAAAGCTATAACTAGTAACCCTAGCCCGCTCTAAATATAGCGGCGCAAGGTTCTATCCTAAATTAAAAAATCCCCTTGCTATAAACCCCTAGTTTACCTGCTAGAAACTCTATATATAGAGCTATATATCTAAAATCCCTTTTAGCACCATTTCTACTAAACCTAACCGTAGCAGCACTTAGTAACCCTAACTTAAAGTCCCTTTTAGCTTTAGGTTTAACAGAAAAATTAGTCTATAGATCTATAGTAAATCCAAAACCCTCTTTAGCAGCGCTTGGTGCTATAGAGAACTTAAACACCCTTTTACCTTCTTATACTTTAGGTTTAATTGTATATAGCGCAGTACTTAGTGCTATAGCGAATTTAAAGTCTCCTCCTATAAAAGACGTTGGGATAGGCATCTAAGTACTGTCTTTGGCTTTTAAAGTTAAGGGGCCCATTTTAGCGCTTAGAGAAATAGGTTCTCCTTAGCCACTGCCATTAAAGCTAGGTTTTAGCGAGTCTATATAAGGCGTATAAATAGTAAAGTCTTCTATTTGTTTTATTTAATTGCTAGCCTCTACTGGTTATAAGTCTATATCTCTATAAGCATTTCTAAAATAATATAATCTTGTAATATACTCTTCTTAATATATATTATAAATGGCATAAATATTTAAGTCCGCGATAAAGCTTCTATACTATAAACTTTCCGCTTATATTAAAGAAGACCATGTTACGGGGCGGGGGCAGTGGCTATAAGACGTATGTATTCGAGGAGTCTATAAGACGTTGCGCGATCGATCGTAAGGGTCGAGGGCGTAAGGAGGTGATATACCCACGCGTAGCTGATATAAGCTGTACGCGAGGTATATACGAGAGCACGGGGCTCTTCTATGGAGGCCCCTGCGGTCGGGTTCCGTGACAGACCAGTAGGAGAGTTGAATTGGTGGCTGTATAGTAGACACGTATTCTAGTCGAGATAATGCTTTAGAATCTTATATCTAAACCCCTCTAAAGTTTTAATATGCTTATAATATAAATCTAGACGCTAGTAATTTCTATTATAATCTTTAATAGGACAAACCCACTTTCCTTTTATCTTTAGGCATTAAAAATATCTAGCTCCTATATAATGCTTAAGGGCGAGAATATAACTAGTGATGGCCCTAATAAAGGCGGCTTCGTCCACTTATATTATAGGCGATAGCCTAAACATCTCCTCTAAAACACTAACTTACGCAGCGAGATCTTTATACAATATAAATAAACGGTATTATAGGTCGGCATCTTTTCTCTTTAATAGATATTAACGTTTAGCACGCTAGGGGTAAGGTAGAGATGTTTTTACGGATGCATTTATTATATAAATTAGTTTCTTTATAAATATTAGTGTATATATTATCTATAGCGTACAAAGAGCTACTTACCGCTATTTTATTTAAAAGCTATTAGATATATTTAACAGACGGGCAGTTAGCAAAACGTTATAAGTATATATACTAAGGTTTACCTAGCCTATATCTAAGGTCTTACTATCTAGGGGCCGTTCTAAAGTAAGTTTTATTTAGGCCGGATATATATAATGACTATTACTTATTGCTAGGTTTAGAACACATTAAATACTTTATTAGAGATAGTTTAGTTTCTCTACCCTAAATACTTATTTATAGTGCATTTATAAAGAAGAGAGTTATATACGACCTTTGCTAGCAATGCGCAGCCCCCTTTATGTTTGTTAAATTATTTCCTCCTTTGCTTTCTTATATATATTTAAGTAAGCCTCTTAGTTTAATATATATTTGCAGTTACCTAAAAGGAATTCTTATATAAGCTTCTTAGGCCTCTATATAGACCTATAAAGGCGCACCGCAGTTTTTATTAAGCCTATATTTACTATAATAGAAAATTAGTTATATATTAATGGCTTAAGTATTTACTCTTATATTACGATAATATTTACCAGATATCTTTTTTATATCTTCTGGTATTTCATACACTAAGCTTTTATAGTGTAGCGGAGATAAGTACACTTATAGTAAACCTAGGTATAATTATATATTACTAGTAGCAAACAGAAGGGAATAGATATTAAAGGATATTAAATAACAGCAATAAATTTAAGCATTTTATTCTTAAATAAAAAGGTTTACTAATTAAAAGAGCGTATATCGCTTTAAGTATTGGAAAAGCAGGGTACCTAAGATCCCTATTACCACTAAAGAGTACTAGAAATTGATAAAGTATTTATATAAAAGCTCGTATTATATAACACTGTATAGGGCCCTCTGGACAAACACTAGATAAGTAATAAGTATATCCCCTTCACTATCTTGAGCTACTAGGATCTATTACTAATACTATTAAATCTAGTACGTATGTTATAATTGGATTAGATCTTAATATGGGGCTCTTTATACTAGTACTTACGGTATAGAGTATCTATAATTTGGTAGTCCCAGTGCGGAAGTATCTATAATTTGGTGGTCGTAATGCAAAGGCGTCTATAATTTAGTAGTTACTATAAGCCACTAAACCATTTAGGGTTTCGCTATAATTTAGACAAGAGCTAACCGAGAAGCTAATATTACTTTCTTTCCTTTTAATGTTATCCTAGATATAATCTAAGCCAAATCGCGGGAGATCCTTAAGGTTAGATAACCTAAGCCTTATTCTGCGACTCTCCATATTCTACAAGCCTTTAACATAATTATTTAATAGGCTTAGTAGGAGCTAATTGGATTTATCCCTAAAGCTTATTGCCTATTTAAGAAGATAAGCCGTCTTAAAACCAAAACAATTTAGGAGTATATATACTCCAAATAATAGCAATAAGTATAACACGTGTTCCCTATAAGTATTACAAGTAATTAAAGTAGCCCTTTTTCCTCGCTTGCTCCTTCTACCTACGCAGCGTTTTCTAGATATAAGACTCTTTAAAACTTCCAAAGGTTCTACTTAGCAGTCCGCTCCCTAACAGTCTATCTTTTTAACTTTTTATATTCTACTCTTCTACTATTTAGAACGCGAAAGAGTAGAACACCCTATGCCTTAAATAGAGAGAGATCTAGTGTTCTATATTAGGAATGCTTATATTACTACATTAATTATTAATACGCCAGATTATTCTATATATAATATTAGTGTTAGCGCTATGTTAATATATGGAACCTTTATATCCCACCTCCTCTTAGTGGTCTATATCTTTAATTCTACATATTTCTGTATTTTAAACTTCTTTAATATCGCATAGAAACTTGGCCGTCTACTTTTAACCACTAACTGCTATAATAGAATAGAAATAGGTAAGTAAAAGGATGCTCTGCCCTATAGTTACTAGAGTTAACAGTTTACCTATAGAGGGGCGGCTACTAATTTAGGAAATTTATATATATAAACTATAAAAATTATACAAAAAGTTATCTTTAAGTGGGGCATTTAAACCAACACTAAAAATCCTATAGGCCTCTACTCCATTTAATCGCAGCGTATATTCCTAACTCTTATAGATAAAGAGCCGACCTACTATTGTGACAAATGCCCTAGAACTTTCTTCTAAGGTAACCTCTTTAAGATATATAAGGGGCGTTATAGGGCAAGGGCTGTTGCCAGCTATAGTTAAGACTTGTAAATTTAAGTGCTAAGGAAAATAAGATCGTGCTTTTAATGCTCCTTAAAGAAACTTAAGTATAATAGTAATAGCGACATACCTTGCCTAAGATGCTTACTGGCGGGTTTACAATGCGTTTATAAGTAGAGGCGTAACTAGGCAACTCTCTTAGATAAATCAAAGAAGGCTGGAAAACTGATAGAAAAGATAGATAGGGGAATAACGGGAAATAAGGGGGATAAATTAATACAAGGAGTTCAGGTCCACTCTCTATTCTTAGATTTATCTACTATCTAATCTTCCTTAAACTCCTTGGTGGCTTTACCTAAATAACTGCATTACCTAGAACCGAATTTTCTCTTTAAAAGCATCTCCTGGTGCTGGTTTTGCTTAAGTCTAGGGTTCTCTAAAAAGACTGCAATATTGCTATATAGGTGCGGCCATGTAAGGGATAAGCACTATAGCAATATAGAGCATAGTTAGGCTCTTTTAGGTTTTATACCTCTACTGCAGATATATAACGATATTATATTGCGTACCTCTTCCATTACTTCTTAGTATTATTCTTTAGTGCTTTTGGCTAATTTTAGTACGTATAAGCCCTTTATAATATATGTAAAATGTTAAATAAATATCTAATATACTAGGAGAGTTCCCTCCACTAATAATAAAGGATGGTAAATTATTTCCTAAAAGACATTTTATTAATGCTAGTAATAGTGAAGTTGTGTAATTCTAAGGTATCTTAAATATGCTAAAGTATTATGTAATTACTCTTTGTAATAGATCCTATTAATTTAGGAAATGTATTTTTATCTATTAAGCTTTATATAATAGTGTATTTACGAGGTTAGTTTTATTAATCTACTTACTTAGTTAGCGAATTATTAGTAGGGAATATAGTATCTCTAAGACTTACGAAGTAATCAACCAAGAATTTAGTTAGTGCCCCTTATCTAAAAAGTATACTTTAACCAGCTAATAACAAGAAGGTCGACGGCAGGAAACCGCTTTTAGAGGCGTAGGAATAGTGTAATTAGTAGGCTGGTACGCAGGAATATAATACTATTTAACTTTACTTAATGTGGCTTAGAGGAGTGTAGAGCCTTAACCTAAGCTATAGGAACACGTCCTCTAACTAAGCCTCTATTATATAACTACTAACTGCTTCTAGGCGCTACAGTCGCATACCCCACTACTTACCCTTCCTGGAACTTTAGAAGTTATACTAATCCTTAGTTAAGCAACTAACCTTTAAAGCTCTAACTAATTAGCCAAATCTATCGCAGATTAGACGAAATAAGTAGCTTAATATAGAGAGAAACATAGCCGTTCTTATATTAAGGCAGGTTAGCAAGGAAGCGCTAGATATACTTTATGGCTAAAATGTCTTTAAGGTTGTTCTTTATAGGGGGGTTAAAATATCCTAGGTTAATTTGCACCGGCTAGATATTTTTAGGTTCTTTGCTTAAGGGTCCCGCTTTAGTAGGTAGATATCTATTAATATTCTATAAAGTTAAGGCAAGAAGTAGTAGCAATGCTATAAAAGCACTAAGGTATAAAGGTAGAGAAAGAGAAGCATTGTAGAAGATAGTAAGATCTAGAATAACCTCTATTCCTGCCTTGAAAACCGTATATTATCGCCAGCTTAGAATTCCTACTCCTTCCAAAGGGCGACAATCCTAGCCTTATCTAAGGAGTTGCCCTAATAATACTTGTTCCTGCCAGAAGCATTCTCCTATATATCTATCGGCTCTATATACTACTGGCTAGGCAGAGGGGACTGTAAGTACGCCTCTAGTGTTATCTACGATCTTTTATAGAAGCGAGCCTCTAGATTAGTTTTAATGCACTTATTACAGACCTAGACAGTATTAGTTTTAACGTTATAGTAGGCGGAGATGTTATTAACTATATAGTGGACTTTAGGTATAATATCGGCTATATAGGGGGAAGGGCTAATAATTTTAGTATGGAAGCCGGCGCTAATATATATAGTCTTCTTAGGCGGAGTAGGAGCGCCTTAGGTACTAACGGCGGCAACTATATAGTAGCTCTTATTGACAGCCCAAGCAGGTTTCTAGAGCGCAGCCACTATATTTACCGTCTATCCATTTTATGCATTAGTTAGTTAGTGTAGCCCTAGTAAGTAACGCGAGAATAATATAGGCTTACCTTTGTTAAAGAAGGGCAGAAGCTAGAGATCTCTAAGATCTAAAGAGAGAGTGAGAGAGCAAGAGAGCGAGCGCGAGAGAGATGGAGAGATAGTGGAAAGAGGTAGTAGCAGCAGTGCGAAATAGCTGTTAAGACGTTAGTAAATAGCGCAGGTCGCTCCAGAAGAAAAGGTTAGGTAGTTTACTTACAAATCGCGACTATAGAGCGCTAGAGAAGGCAGCAACTAGTCCTTGAGACAAAGAAGAAGAGGAAAAGGCTACTAGTGTAAAAGAGGGAGAAGGCCGAGAGAGCTTAAAGAGAAGGTGTTATTATTAGCAGAAGTTCTTCTTAAGTGTTAAGAGGTTAGTAAGTGCGATAAGCGAAGCGCGTTGCGGGGTTAAAGCCGAGTTATTAATTTTAAACATAAAGGAGATATAGAAGAAGCAGAAATATAATAAGTTATTAAATTTAAGGGTAGGTAAGGACGAGAAGCCTTAGAATAAGTAAGAATAAAATAGATATTAAGGAATATAATAGCTTACTAGTAATTGCGGCGGTTAGAAGCCTTAAGAAGAGGTAGTAAGGCTAAGGGAGAGTAAATAGAGGTAAGCTTGTAGTAGAGGAGGATAGGAAAGGAAGAAGGTTGTTAAGTAAATATAGGCAGCGCTAGCAAACAAGAAGCTCTACTAGAGAGCAAATAACCTATAAAGCCGCTCTCTATAAAGGGAGGAGAGAAGAAAGTAGCAGTAGGGAAGATAAAGGATTTAAGCTTAATCTTAATCTTAATAAAAAGTAAGGCTTAAGTAATGTATAAGGTCTTTAAATAGCTAAAATCTAAAAGAGGACAAAGCTTTTATTTATATCTATATATAACCTATAGCGGAATAGGAACTTAAGCAGGTTAGTAAAGGTATTGTTTTTAATAAAGGCATTGTTTTTAAGGCGGCGCCAATAATAAAATTAACCTATCTAAGCCCCATTACGCGGATATATTGTTACGCGTACTCCTTACTTTTAACGCCTTTACGCTTTATTAATTAACCCTCCTTTAGCCCTTAATACCTCTTATTAACCTTAATATTAAGCTCTAGAGCTAGTAGCTTCTAAATCTTACCTAAACTTCCTTTCCTTTGCTACCTCTAGCGTTTAAAAAGCTAAATAGCTTCCTACTATTGCTTTTAGGACAATTAAGCCCATTAGTAGGTTAACGATTTGCATTTTCTTACTCTTGTATTAAATAAGGGTAAAAAGAACCCCTACCTCTTGCGCGGACTTCTTTTTATCTTATATAACACCGTCTCTAATATTTCTGCGAAGCTCTGTCCTACTTTCTAAAGTTCTATATCACCTTTAACGCTTATAAAAACTCTCTTTATAGCCATTATCTTACTCTTATCTTACCTCCCTTGCGACTTTTACCTCTCTTAGCTCTTACTAACTACTACTTACCTCCTAAGTCACTCTGCCCTCCGTTAGAGCAGCTTCTATAGCTCCTAACTATTGGCTATACGCCGTCCTCCCTCTAATTAAGCCTCCCGCAGCTACTCCTCCTTTACCTCTCTATTATAATAGCTCTACGACACGCGCTTTAAATAACGTTAGTAAAGCTCCCCCTTACACATAAAATAATGGTTTAATTTAATACCGCCTATAAGGTAAGCGATTGGATGTAGGGATAGGTTTCTGTTTATAACCTAGTTAACCATGCCTATTTCTGTGACGTCTTGCCTTTTATAGTTCTCGCGAACCTCTCTCCTAAAGACTATATGCTAGACTTAGGTACGGGATCGACGTGGGTGGCCATTAAGACGAAGCGCCGCGTAGGGGACTTTAGAGTTTGTGTCGGCATAAATATCTACAAGAAGCTGATTGAGATGGACGCTATAAGCAATATTAAGGCCTATAAACTTAAATGCGGCAACGGTGGCCTTGGCGAGGCTGTCTACCTAATTATAGGTGACTTTGTGGATAAGGCCGTCTTAGATAAGGCAAGGAAGCTGCTACTAGAAGGGAAGGGCGGCTTTGACGCCATTTTTTTTAGCTATAGGTCCTTAACATATTAACGCCTAAGTAGTAAGAGTGGTTACTATACCTAGTATCTGGTTTCTTGGCCAAGAATGGCAGGATCGTTGTAAATCTTAGTATGCTCGCGAAGGGGCCTAAGTATCCTAATAGCACCAAATGCCCTGCCCTAAAGATCTACCGGCTATAATGCTGAGGGGAGGCTTTAGATATACTAAAAGGCTGTAAGGTATAGTAGGATTTCGCCAGAGAGGATATAGTAAGAAGTAAACACTAGAGTTGGCCGAGACCTACAGGCTTAATATTGTGTCGATATATAACATGCATAATAGAGACGAGGGTTTTAGCCTTAGTTCTTTCTAGGATAAGTCTTCCGCCATTATAGTAAGGATGGAGGGAAAGTAGTGGCCAGACGCGTTGTAGAAGGCTAAAGGTGCTACTATGGCCAAAATGACGGACCTATTTGTGGTCTAGAAGCTCTAGCAGATAATAAAGGTAGAGCTATTAGGGAGGTTTTTAGTTTAGGGCTTAGGGATTTAACAAGGCTATTAATTAGTATGGAGTTATTTTAGCCTATTTCCTTTACATAGCAGTTAAATTTAGAGAAGTATACTGGGAAACTTTTCTTTTCTTAAGTTATATGGTTTATCTTCCTTTAAGCGGTAGCTTAGCGGTTTAGGTTACTATATATAGCTTTAAGAAGTACAACTAGGCTTTATACTAAGTTTGGCTAAAGAGGTTTAATAAGGTTAGCTATATCTCCTTTTAGTTAACTTAGGGCGTAGTAAAGTTAGTTAGCTTTAGTTAGGTAATGGTTAGTATTACTAGTCAGCTTATTTTTAAGCCAGCTTAGGAATAATTAGAGCTCTTATCATTTACTAGCAAATACTAGAGGGGTTGGTAGTTTTTCAGATTGTTATAGTGCAGTAAACGGATTTATAGGATAAATATCTACAGCTAGCTTAGGGTTCGTACCTAACGAGCCAGGTCTAGATTTGGTTATTTTTATCTTATCTATAGGTGGCGTATTAGTAGCCTCTTGGGCTAGTATTTGGTTTTGGGGCCCTAATGCAAGTGCCTTAAGGGTATAGACTTCTTCTTAAAGTGCTTCAATTAATTTCTAGTACCATGCTTCTTGTTTAGCTTATTATTTAGCTATAGTGGCCTAGTTCTATACAAGAGCGTCTATAAAAGACTTCTGTATATTTACTAACTGTTCTTAAAGTGCAGATATAATATTAGCGGCTATTATAGGGGCTTTAAGGTCGTTCTGCATTTTAGATAGGGTAGGGTGGAGCGGAGTATAGGTTTTTTTTTAACGTAACGTAGTGTTATAGAGCGAGTATAAGTAACAATAATATATAGCAAAGTAGATATTATTAAGCTATGTATATAAACTATATAATAAAGTTAAGACGTTGCATAAGGAAAGAAGGTAAGAGGGCATAAGAAGGGGTATATACTGTTTACTTATTGCTAGGTTAATAAGTGCATAGGGCAGAAGTTACGGATATTTTAGATATTATAGATATTGCAGATGTCTTGGATATTATGGATATTCTAAGCGGATATCGTAAATATTGCGGATATTATGGATACTGCAGTATCGTAATCGGTCTTTAGTTGCTGAGTTGGTGGAAATAGGTGGTTGTGTATTATCTCATAAATCAGACGCTCCGCAGAAGATTTGTTCCGTGACACGGGATAACGCATAGACCCTTTAAAACGCCTGCAAACTCCTAAACCAATTAGAATAGCGCCCTAACTCCTGCTAACTCCTGCTAACTCCTGGACCAATTAGAACAGCGCACTAGTGTCAGCCCCCTGCGCACCCCCTGTCACCTAATAAAATCTTCTACGGAGCGTCTAAGAGCTTATGGGAGTCGCTTTGATGAGAATTAAATGTTTTGGATTGCGCATTTTGACTTTAACTGGCTCTACTAAGACCCTACCAATAGTTATTAATGCTTTGTTCGATGCATTTTAATCTTAAGGTAATAATCTTTAATTCTATATATATAAAAGCTAATTATAACGCAGTTAAAGGCATGAGATACATCGTGCAAAACCTTAACTATATTTTGGAATTGAATGTTTTTACTACCTATAAACCGTTCCTCCCACTACTATCTACACCACAACTATATTATGTCTACTTTTGTTGCTAGCTAAGTCCTATAACCTCCTACAAACTCCTGCGAACTTCTGCGAACTCCTAGGCTAATTAGATCGCTTGTATATAGACCCTAGGGCGCGTCTGGCGTTGCTTCTCTATATATACTACCTGTTACTAATTAGAGCATAGCTAATTTGTATTCTTTTTAACTTCTGCAAACTCCTGCAAACTCCCGCGAACTCCTATAAACTCCTAAGCCAATTAGATGGCTAAAAAAAATCGCGATTATAGGAAGAAATAGTATAAAGGTCAGCGGAAGACTAGGGTAGGTAAGGCGGGTAGGGCGGGTAGGGTAGAGGTTTGTCTACGCCTAACACTACAACTAAGTCATATTGTAGCAATTAATTTAATGGACCTAGAAGAATTACTATCTATTATTAAGAAAGCTTGGTGTAAGGAAAATGTTCTATTATAGATAGCCGTTTTAGAAGTATACCTTTAATAAATACTGCAATATATGAACCTAGGAGGCCGCCCTTAAACTCCTTATTTTAAATAGGTGCGCACCTTAAGACGTCTAATATTTGGTTTTAGTGATACACTTCTTATTACACACATAGGTTTTGGAAAGAGTCTTATTTTTTATACTTTTTTAATCTTAATGGGTAAGATTATTATCTAGTTAATCCTATTAAGCAAGCTTAGTAATGAATAGTTAAATAATATCTAGAAGCTTAATGGTTCTAATCCGTGTCTTATTAATTTTAAGAGTAGAAGGATAGATAAGGCGCTAATTACAAAAATAAAGGATGGTGTGTATATATACATACTCCTTAGTCCTAAGTAGGCCTTGTTAAAGTCTTTCTGGGATATATTAAAGAGCACGGAACTGTAGGCTAGGGTTAGTTTTATTATAATTAATAAGTATTATCTAGTAAAGCAATAGGAAACGTTCCAACCGGTGTTTATAATATTGGGCGAGCTACGGACAATACTTTATTAGGATATAGTTTGGTTTAGTTATTCTGCTATACTTGATAAGGAGGCAGAACAACTAGTTCTTAGCAACGCCGGTTTCCGCTTTATAGGTGACCGTATATACCAGACTAAGGTTATTAGGACTTCTGTAGATCGCCCCAATGTCTTAATCTGCGTACTGCCGCTTAATAAAGGCAAGGTGGATTTATGGGATGCACTATACTTCCTATTAGATGTATATACAGATTTAAATACCGCAGTCCCAGAGCAAATACTAAAGATAATTATCTTTATAGATGGTTGTTGGTCTGTCTAGGAAGTAGTAGTATACCTCTAAAGAGCACTTCTTGTAAAGACTTTAACCTTTACACTTAATAAACAGTATACTACTAATGCTGATAGTAAAGCCTGTTGCGTTACTAATGTGGTCCAGGTATATACTATATATATTTAAAAGTATAATTGTACTACTTAATATAAAGAGTTTAAGAAATTCTTATCGTCTATAAGGATTATAGTGGCAACAACCTCTTTTAGTATGGGTATTAATGTCCTGGATGTTAAATAGGTAGGGCTTTAGAAGTTTCTAATTATAAAGAGTTTTGTAGATCTATGGCAGCGTCTTGGTTACGGTGGACGGGGCTATAGTTAAACTAGTAAAGGTTATATATTTCTACCGTATTAGGCCTTTAATACGGAAGGTGTTAATAGACCAGAAATTAAATAGCTATAGTTACAACTAGACGCACCTTAGAAGACCACTTATAGGCTATATTAGAATTAACTACTAGCTAATTAAGTAATAGCGCGTAGTTAACTAGCCAACGGCTATACGCCTAGTGATATAAGTAACACGGAAAGTGTTTCCTTTTAGATATTAGCTTTAAGCTAGGCTCCTACTTCTATTAACAAAGCTATAATAACTAAATTTTGGAATAAGGTAGAGATATCTTGTCATGCTAGGCTGTTAGCTATATAGATGGAAATGATTAACGGTATATGCTATTAGAAGGCCTTTTTAACTTACCTTAGTAAGGATAAGTTACTACTACAAGTTTAGGTTACCTACGTACTGCTAGATTAATATTATAGTTATTACAATCTAGTACTGCTTCTAACTCTTACTTAGGCTCTGGATATCCCATAACTAATTACTTAGCTAAGCAATGGTATGCGAGCTTATCTTACCCTAACTCTTATTAATAAATGGGCGACCACGTAGGTAGAAGCATTGTATAGTAGTATATATAGGCGCATCCCTATGCCGCTATCTGCGTATATAGATACAATATGCCGCTGGCAGCTTACGTATACGTATAAACTAGGACTAGACTTTTAGGATATACTAACCTTTAATTATCTCTATGCTAAAGCTCCTCTACTTTAGATATGGCCTTATAGAGAGAAATCTAGGCAACTGTTAGTAGAGTAACTTCAGTACTTTGTTAAGGAGGTTAACGATTTATATACTAAGATAAAGGATGTAAGACTTGTAAGAAAGCAATAATAGCAGCTATAGGAGTTATAAGGCTAGTATAGTTAGGAATCTTGTACTAGTGCATCTAATTATGCCACAGCTATTTGTAAAAGGGATAATACCCTTGCTACCCAGGTTGCAAAACAAGAGGCGTTAAGGGCTACATAAATATGTGTAATTGAGACGGCCGGAGCAAATAAGTGTACGTCGTTGGGTATAGCAAGAGATGGTACGCCGCCGTTAACGTCACGACTAGGAGAATGGGTTAATAGTGTTATTAGTATACTAGTATTGCTATTATTAACCTTACCTACCCCGCCTAATGGCATATCTAAAGGTATTTAGTGTGCTATAAGACATCTTAAACAAGCTTATATATTAGGAGAAGACGTTGCTAGGAATAGCCTTAATAGCAGCCAGTTAGATATCTAGCAGCCAGTTATTAATATATTAGATACTTAGAAAAGTGCAACTCCTAGTTAAAAAAGAAAAAGATAAAGGTGTAATAGTACAAAGCCTACTACCCTATTAACACGTTAGTTGCTGTTAGTAGAAAGAGATCTAAATGTAGGTAAAATACTAACCTTTATACCTGTCTTAAAGAGAGGGCGCGTAAGGCATGCAACCTAAAAGGGAAACAAGAACTTTTGTATAGAAATATAGATATCTAATTGGCCTAGAAGTTTATAGGAGTTTATAGGAGTTTATAGGGATCCTATAGTAATTTAGAGAATTATTCTTATTAGTAAAGAAGACTAAAATAAAGGTAAATGATATTAAATCTTGCCTAGTAATAATAACTTAAAACCTTATCTTTAAACTTATATCTATTAACCACCTCTTTAATTAAAGCTTTTTTTTTTTTTAAAAAAAAGCTTTCTAAATAACTCCTCCTGCCGTTTAGGTGCTTACGCACCCATCTAATGTCCTCCTTAATAAGGAGAGAATGCTTATAGCTACAGGCCTACTTTCTTGTCGCCGGCTTTGTTCCAGCAGGTTTTGTTTAGAGACGCTGTAAGTATTAGTAACAATAACTATTAACTATAAAATATAACTAACTGATTTAAATAGCCCTCCCCCCTATTACTACTATCCTCGCCCTCCCCTCCTAGCAGCAGTAGTAGTAATAGTAGTAGCAGTAATAGCAACAGCAATAGCAGCAGCAGTAACAGCATCACTACTGCCGCTAGCGCTGCCGCCGTTGCCCGCCGCTAATAATAACGACGACGATAACAAATGGTTTAGCAGTAGGGAGTTAGGAGAGGAGCCGTAAGTGTTAATAACTGTGTAGTATGTACTTAGCTTATATATATTTAGACTACTACCACTATTACCATTACTAGCCCCGGCCCCGGCCCTGGCTCTAGCTCCTGCCCCTGCTCCCGCTCCTGCTCTAGCGCCTGCGCTTGCCGCTGCGCTTGCTGCTGCCCTGCCTGCCCTTACCTAGGCGTAGTGGGCCGCCTTATAGCGCGCCAACCCCGTCCGCCTGCCGTGGGCTTGGGGCCCCCGCGGCAAGACGGCTGCCGCGTACGCCCCTACCGCCTAAGGCAAATGGTGGTTGTAGTTGGCGGCGGGGTTGGCGGCTATAAGGCTAAATAAGCAGAGAGACTGGGGCTATATTGGCTGGATAATAGAGACGGAGTTAGGGGTAGAGTTAGTAGGTGGTAAGTAATACACTACCTGCCAAGCCTTAGGTGAGGAATGTTAGGTATACTCTAAAAAGGGTGCATAGTAGGTAAGTAGGCCTAGGGATACCTGCGCTTGCTATTAAGTAGCGGCCCGCTCTGGTGGGTGTAGCCTCTTAAGGCGTAAGCGCAAGGACCCTAAAGATCCCTTACCCCCACCTTCTGGGCCAAGGTCTTTGGCAGCGTATAAGCCGTCTAGTGGTCTACTACCAGGTCCTGGCGGCAGTGGCATTATAGCGTAAGGAGGAGGGGGGGGGGGGTTAGTATTACTTTCTGGCACTCTAGTGCGCTAAAGTGGCGGCTTTTATAGTATATTCTTTGTGGGTAAGCTTTAATCCGGCTATATTAATCTAAGGGTAAAACCTAGATGATAATACTGTCCGGTATAGGCCTAACTACAAGGTATCCTTTGTAGGTAAGCTTTAATCTGGCTATATTAATTTAAGGGGTAACCCTAGATAATGGCACTATTTAGTATAGGCCTAACTGTAAGGCGCTATAGAAGCTCCGGAGTTGCCCAGTAGGTAGTATAGGTAGATGGTGATTAAATATAGTTACTGGGTTCTGTCGTTATCTTATATAAAATTTTGTATAAAAGTTTATGTGAAAGTTTGTGTATAAGTTTATATAGATTAGTTAGTCTAGTTAAGAAGAAACGCGGGTATTTAATTAGCCTAGGAGTTTACAGGAGTTTATAGGAGTTTATAGGAGTTTAAGGAGTTTAAGGATTAGGTAAATTTAACCTAAGGGAGTTACTACCGGTATACTGGTTTAGAGCATTAATAAACGCAGGCATTTAACCAGTCTAGGAGTTTATAGGAGTTTATAGGAGTTTATAGGAGTCTAGAGATTAGTTAGCTACTGCAATTCCTATAAGGTTAATTGTGTTAATTGTTATAAGGTTAATTATTAGATTAATAACCTTATCTAACCTCTCCTTAACCTGGTCAGTATAGTCTTCTATATTAGCAAATCCATTAAGATTATCTAGGGTATTAGAAGGGTATAACCCCCTAAGTATATCTAATTGTTGGACGTGCTGCTAGTTAAACTAATTAACCTTATCTGCTAGCACCTTAATGCCTTCTTATAAGATATTGTAAGAATTAAAAAACTTCCTACTAGCCAATTACTTAGCACTTCGCGGTTTAGCTAGATCTAAAGTAAAGAGGGTATAAGCGAGTAAAAACATATCCGGTAGTGCAGCGGTAGTAGTATAAGTCCTAGGCATGTGCTTGCTAAATATAGCCTCTACTTTTTTACGTAACGCCCTAACCTAAGTATTAGATAGATATACCCAGTTAAATGTAACATCTATATTATGGGTTAAGTTCTTATAACACTTTATCTCAATCTTATAGCTATTGTTAAGATGCTTAAGCCCGAGGTTAATTGCTTTATATATAGTAGCCCTACCAAGCCAGTTGATAAGCCTAGAGGATAGTATTATATGCTATAATTTAGGAGTGTTTACTAAGGAGAGATTCCATCAATAGAATAATATCTCGTGGCTATAATTGAGCTGGGACGCGCCAAAAAAGTAGACAATAAGAGGGTCAATAAAGTGCCTTAGTATGCCTATATTAGTATATTTAACAGCATGCTAAATAGTTAGAAATAGCTTAACCTCCTAAAGCATATAACACATTATCCGGAATTTAATATTGTTATGCAGTTGCTTATTAGAGCTATTGCTATTCCACGCATTTAATATAAAGGTGGCTAGATAGATGTCTTTAATAAGTTCTAAAAATTAATCTGGTGTAAAAGAACCAATAGCGTCGGTAATATGGTCTATTCGCTTAAAGAAGTCTCTGCTAGAGGTAATAAGGTAGCCCTTATATTGCATTGCTGTATAGAATAATGCAACTACGCGCGCTGTAAAGCCCTGTGCAATAATTGGTTCTATTAGGTAATATTTGGCGTTCTCCTAACTACACTAACTATAACTCCACATGGTAGTATTAGCTTGTAAGCAATGATAAGCCTCCTTTTTAGAAATAATGGGTGCCTAATGCGTACGGATAATAGTATTTAGTAGATTTATCTATATATAGAACTATGTAGGTACGCCAAGAAGCCAATCCCGTTTGTTATATAGTCGGTATGTCTGGGTTTGCTTATTTTTGACAGCCCTAATATGGTGTGCAGTAAGTTGGTCTCTATAGACAAGCCAGAGTTGATTACGGAAGTTGTTATAGATAGCTCTAGCTTTAGTAGGGTCCTCTGGTGCATGTAGACTAAGCTAGTCTAGAAATATACTTTTGTAAACGCTATATATACCTTTAATAGTACCCTTGTCCTTAAATATAGCGCCAAATTGCCAGAACGTAGTCTTATTTACAGAAAGACAATGCATATGCGGCATTTTAGGATAGCGATCACTATCTCTAAATATAGTATTGACGCTATCTGTATAAATTCTCTTAAGTGTATCTAATATAAGGCTTTGTGTGATATTTACCCTAATCCCGTTGTCTTTACTAGATATACCAGGGGCATTTAGTATATCTTTAAGCCTAAGTGGTATTGTTGGATCGTGTATGCCTTAACATAAACCCGAAGGTGGTAGCTTAGGGCAAAGAATAATAGCCGCCGTTATTATTGCCCGTATAGTAGCTGTATGGCCCACAACTTTGTTACGTTTTTTGTCCTTAAAATTGACGTTATTATAGATAATTACTGCCTGCTTATTGAACGCTTAACGCTGGAGCTGTCTTTAAGGAAGTTAGCTAATTGGCCTAGGAGTTTACAGGAGTTAGGTACTGTACCTCTGCCTCCTTAGTGACCTTAGCTATTAACTAACTAGCCTAATGATAACCATGACATATTTTAAGCCCTAATAGAGTCTTAATTACTTGCCGCTTTATACTAGAGCCTATTAAATAGACATCTAGTATTATAGAGAGGAAGCTAGATCGCTTTTTGGCCTAAGAATGATATACTATGCTAGTAATAGCAAACAATTGCCTAGATAACGCATTAGACTAAGGTATAGTGTTATAACTAGCTTAGTGGGCGCGCTGATTGCTTATAAGATTTAAAAGAATAGTGTGTTATATTAGGGTAACCTCCTGGATAGTTTTAAAGGCTAGCTTAAAGTCTAGTGTCTCTAGGTCTGTAGTATGATTAAATTAACCAAAGTAGGGCTAATGGATAAGATTATTAAGCTCTGCAGCAAAAGAATCTGCTAGAGAAGGATGCTGACAGATGCCCCTTATACGCGGATCGTCTACAGCACGCATTAGTACACGCCGTTGCTGTTATAGTTGGGCATATTAGAGGTGCTAAATTATAACCACTTTACCTTTTTCTGCCCCAGCCCAAGCAAGTATAAAGGTTTAAAAACTCTATCTAACACGGCGTAGTGTATTAGCCACCTATTATAGCTTAAATTGCGTAGACTGCCGTTTCCTAGAGCTTATATTATATTAACCGCGAGTAAGAGAAGGTTTGTTAGAGAAAGGCTGAAGAGCCTTAATAGCATCGCTATTAAGCTTATCGTTAAGGTAGTTTATGTCGCTGTTAGAATATTCATCTGGGTGTCTATTAGGAGGTAGAGGAAGGCCAAGAGGGGCGTTGGATAAAGGATTTTGCGAATTATCAGATAGGGGCATATATATTAGGCCGGCAACGTCCATTGTTTCTTAATTTAATAGAGTAAGTAAATAGCTTTTAATTAATTCCAATTGCAAGTGTTTTGGAGTTAATTTGGGGTATAAGATATAGCGTTGTAATAGAAGAGTTATCGCCTAATAAAAAACATTGAGTTCTTATACAAAGAGGCCCTATAAGCTCTTAGACCCTCGGGGAGAAATTCCTCTCGGTGCGATCTGATTGGTCCAGGAGTTTGCAGGACTTGGTAGGAGTTAGTGCGCTTGTCTGACTGGCTTAGGAGTTTGCAGGCGTAGCGCAATTTCTCCCTGGGGGTCTGATTTATGAGATAAGTTGTGTGCAAGGTATTATAGGGTGGTCCCGTGACATATATCTAGGTGCTCTTCTTTAAGAATATGCTTTTGTACTTCTAGCACCTTCTTATCTATTTCTATAGCTTCCTTCCGCTTCCCTTGCTCCTAGAAATAGACAGTAATATCTTAGGAAGATTCCAATGTTAATAGATGCTTATTACTAAGTATTTATTTCTATGCCGTAAGCACTATAAGATATATATCTATTACTTCTTTACACTTCCCCCGCTCCTAGTAATTAATAGCAAGGCTACGTATAAAAGTAAGCATATTTAGGTAATCTTCTCTAAGAACGCGCTTCTGTGTTTCTAGTACCTTCTTATTTATTTCTATAGCTTCCTTCCGCTTCCCTTGCTCTTAGAAATAGATAGTAATATCTTAAGAAGATTCCAATATTAATAGATACTTATTACTAAGTATTTGTTTCTATGCCGTAAGTACTATAAAGTATATATATATCGCTTCTTTACACTTCCCTTACTCCTAATAATTAATAGCAAGGCTATGCATAGAAGTGAGTATATTTGGGTACTCTTCTTTAAGAACGCGCTTCTATGCTTCTAGCACCTTCTTATCTATTTCTATGGCTTCCTTCCGCTTCCCTTACTCCTAGGAACAGACAGCAACGTCTTAAGAAGATTCTAATGTTAATAGATACTTATTACCAAGTATTCGTTTCCGTGCTATAAGCACTATAAGGTATATATCTATTACTTCTTTATGCTTCCCTTATTCCTAGTAATTAATAGCAAAGCTACGTATGGAAGTAAGTGTATTTAGGTACTCTTCTCTAAAAACGCACTTCTGTACTTCTAGTACCTTTTTATCTATTTCTATAGCTTCCTTCCACTTCCCTTGCTCCCAGTAATTAATAGTAAGGTTATATATAGAAGTAAGCGTATCTAGGTGCTCTTCTTTAAGAATACGCTTCTGTACTTCTAGTATATTTTTATCCATTTCTATAGCTTTTTTCCACTTCCCTTATTCCTAGTAGTCGGAAGCAAAGTTATATATAGAAGTGAGTATATTTGGGTACTCTTCTTTAAGAACGCGCTTCTGTGCTTCTAGCACCTTCTTATCCATTTTTATAGCTTCTTTCCACTTCCCTTACTCCTAGGAACAGACGGCAACGTCTTAGAATAATTCTAATATTAATAGATGCTTATTACCAAGTATTTATTTCCATGCCGTAAGTACTATAAGGTATATATCTGTTGCTTCTTTACGCTTCCCTTATTCCTAGTAGTTAAAAGCGAGGTTATATATAGAAGTAAGTGTGTTTAGGTACTCTTCTTTAAGAACGCACTTCTATGCTTCTAGTACCTTCTTATCTATTTCCATAGCTTTCTTCCGCTTCCCTTGCTCTTAGTAATTAATAGCAAGATTATATATAGAAGTAAGCGTGTCTGGGTACTCTTCTCTAAGAACACGCTTCTATACTTCTAGCATATTCTTGTCTATTTCTATGGCTTCATTTCGCTTCCCTTGTTCCTAGTAGTTAGAAGCAAGGTTACGCATAAAAGTAAATATGTTTAGGTACTCTTCTCCAAGAACGCGCTTCTGTGCTTCCAGTATATTCTTGTCTATTTTTATGGCTTCCTTCTACTTCCCTTGTTCCTAGTAGTCGGAAGCAAGGTTATATATGGAAGTAAGCGTGTCTAGGTGCTCTTCTCTAAGAACGCGCTTCTGTGCTTTTAGCACATTCTTATACATTTCTATAGCTTTCTTCCACTTCCCTTGTTCCCAGTAGTCGGAAGCGAGGCTACGTATAGAAGTAAGCATATCTAGGTGCTCTTCTCCAAGAACGCGCTTCTATACTTCTAGCATATTCTTATATATTTCTATAGCTTCCTTCTACTTCCCTTGCTCCTAGTAATAGAAGGCTAGTTTAAGGATGGACTAAAGCGTTAAATGGTAGTTGTTACCAAGGAGCTGCTTCTATACCTTTAACATATTATGGTATATATCTATTACCACTTTTTAATCCCCTTGGTACTAGTAGCACAAAGCTAGGTTATACGTAGATTCTAGAGTATTGGGATACTTCTCTTTTAGTATCTATTTCCACGCCTTCTATATGGATTTGTACATATCTATTACCACTTTTCGCTTTCCCTTCTTCTAATTGCATTCAGCAACATCCCGCAGTAATTTTAGCGTGTCTAGGTATTCTTTACCAATTACTCTTTTCCGCACACTTAGCACCTCCTTATGCATCTACGTCGCTTCTGTATGCCTCACAAGCTCCTAGTAACAATTGGCAAGGTTATATATTGATTTTAATATCTTGGTATTCTCCCTTCTAAGTATTTGCGTCCTTTTCCGCACTAAAGTCTTATTGGCTGAGGTAGCCTCTTTATACTTTCCTTGTTTGCAATAGATAATACACAGGTAATACATAGCCACTAGTGTTGCTAGATTGTCCTCGCTAAGTATAAGCTTTCTTATATCTAGCGCCTTTTGTGCCATCCTCTTAGCTGCTACAAGGTTTCCCGTTTCCCATATATACTATGCAGTATTTATGCAAACTAGTGCCTAGTCCTCTAGACAATTGGATCTAGATAGCCAGCGTAATAGCACCGCTTTGGTATGTAGAAGTAATGCTTTACACCTCCCCTAATTCCTATACTTGCCTATTGGAAATATCCTAGCCATATTCCGTAATACTTATTTCTCCTAGCTATCTAGGTCACCATATAATATTAGCCACTCCTTTATTGTAAATTGCACTAACTGGTGCATATTAAAGGTGTTATCTATATTGGCCGTAATTAGGGAATAATTCTTAAGTGTTCTTACGTCGTCCTTAAAGTCACCATCGGTGATTTCTGCGGTCTACTAATAGTCACCTTTGTAACCCTAAAGTAGGAAGTTAGGAATAGCTTACGTGCCAAAGAAGCTTATAAGCGATAGGAGTATTACAGCTAAAGGTCTCTCCTTATAGATATACTTAAAGGAGATCCGCTAGGTCGTAATAATAGAGTTAAGCGCGTCCTTGTCTCTTTAAAGATCCCTTATATTTTAGTTTAGAAGATTCCTTTTATTCTTATCGCTTTTTCCAAATTTAATTAAATACTTAGACACTGTCAAGCGAGGCCACCTTTAATTTATGTATATAGCTGCTTATATAATAGTAAGAGGCATATAACCAAATGCTTAAAGCAATTCTTGAGCATCTTTTACCTCAAAATCGTGACGTAGCTTCGCTTAAAGAAGTAGAAAAGCGTCGCTTTTATTTATAAGACCCAGTTTAATAATATTATCGCCATCCTCTACTAGACTTAAAGCTACCTCTTCGCTTTAGGTAGTAATCAAAATACTTCCGTCCCCTATTACCGGAATATATATTAATAGAGATTCTTCCCTATATAAATCTTAGCATGCGAGCACACTCCTTCTATAGGTCTAACATATATAATATTATTATTGTCCGCATTATCTAGGATTAGGAGCTATTGGCCATTTAATTTATTGCATAACTAGTTCTTAACCAATTATACGACGTTTGCTTAGGGATCCTCCCGTCTAAGGAGCATAAGTCTGTCTACAATCGTCCTATATACTGCCTTAAATGTGACTCAATTGTTAGCGTAGACCCATAACACCTATATCTGCGGAAAGCACTTTTATATACAGTACGAATATTTAATAGCAAGTTATATCTTCCTATTAACTCTTAGCGGAGTAGATACACTACGAATATTAGCAGTATAAGTTTACCCAACACCTCCTAGGCTGACAATCGCTACTCGCGACGCAGGCAGAGACAAAATCTGCCCAATTAGGGCTAGGATTTTGCCTCTCTCGACGAACTTTCTATTACGGGGAAACGGCACTATAGAGGATGGTGTAGGCGTTATATCTATAGATAATAATTGATACGATTTTAGCATATAATCTTTAAGGCAATAGGTAGCTAATGCTATAACCTACCTAAGGGACGGCTCTTCCTAATATTGTATACAATTGAACTAGAGCTTAAACCAACTAAAAGACCGTAATTCCAATCTATTGTTGTTTAGGTCAAAGAAGCAGCCATATGTTATACTTTGCTAAAAATAGAACATAGTTATAAGCGAAGTATCTACAGTCAACTTCGATAACAATATATGCAATTTTTAAGTCAGGCTTTCCAAAATTATAGTTAGCTAATACCAAAGGGGCGTTTGCTCAGCCGCACTCTTAATAGAATGTTCCTCATCCTTAGCTTGTCCTTAGCTAATTCCGCCACCTAGAGCCTAATAGGCGTAACTACTTATGCATATCCGCTAAGCCACTTAAAATTTTTCGTATAAACGTGGTATATTCTTTTAGGTAATCGACTAACCATTTTCTTTAATTAGACGGTTAGGAGATTTAACTAATTCTTTTGCTTTTTTCTGTTTTAAATAATCCACTGGATTCTAGGCAATGGGGGCTTTTAAGTATCTAGCTTCAACGCCTAAGTTTCTGGGGCTTAGAATTCTTCCTATCTAACCCTATTACAAATCGCGCTCCTATATATTCTAGTGTCGCATTTTAGAGTATCCTTCCCTCTCTATACGCTACAATGCAACACTTAAGCTATAGAAATCTAACTATTCTATTAATAGATGTCTATAACCGCATGGAGTCCACCGGCCTTGCAAGCCTCTTCAATAATGTCGTTAACTGTTTTAAATATATTTAAATCGGTTAAAGCTTCGGTAAAAGCTTCTAAACAAGTCTACTAAAGCTTGATGTCGCAAGACTTTGTCTTTCCCGTTGGGGTTAGGCTGTAGGACTTGCCTACCTAGATAATATCCAATTATTAAACGGGACCAAACTTTTGCTACAAGATATCCCCGGAGCTAATAAGATCCTTGGGTAAATAGAAGAACTTTTCACTAATATAGAGGGTATCTCGAAGAGATTTATATAGTATGCTCTAGTTAACCAGAGCCTTGCCCTATATAATTTGACAACCGATTTGGAGGAGACAGCAGCGTCACTTTATAAAAAGATATATGACCTCGCTATTAGGCGCCAAGGTAAGGCCGGATTGCGATAGAAGGCAAAATAGGCGCTATCCCTTGCAACGGTGGAATTCGTCCTACTGTTATCGATAAGAGCTAGCCAATAGAATCAATAGGATCAAGGCTCCGCGACCATACGCGTACTTCTGATTCTGGTGTTTGCGCACGGTCCAATTCTCGTAGGACGTCACCGTTGCAAGGGATATAAAGAGAAGTACTTAACGCGACTAATTGAAGATATTACCACATTGGTCGATAGTCTCGTTACTATATTTCTAGCTGCTAAGGCAGCTTAGAAAATCTTATACAATGTTAAAGTATCTAAGATAAATGTAGAGAACAGCCTTCCTTTGCTAAAAGGTGCAGCTGCGGATTAAAACAAGTTACTTAGTGACGTAATCTCAAAGGCTATAGGATCTTCATTAAGCCAATCCTATAATGTGTCGTTCGCGGGAAACAACTAGGGCTTTTAGCTTAGGTATAACGCTGGCATAATTAGTAGTTTACGTTAGTAAGAGCTGCTCTAAAGTAAATAATAATAGACGTGATTATAGGCGATAGCGAAGCGCAGAATATATATATCTAAATAACTTTGCTTTATATGGCTTTGATATAATATAAATACACAGCCTTAGCCTTGAAATTTGTAATATATATTACTATATAGAGGTGGTTACGTAGGTAGGTTTCTATAGCAAGAAGTGAAATAACTTTAAGGGGATGGAATGGCTGGAGTGAGGAGTATTTAATAATAAGGCAGTACTTATAATACTAGGGAGTGCCTATAACGCGGGGTACCCATAGCATTGCGGAGTACGCATGGTAACACGGAGTACACCCTCTAGTAGGTACCTAAGGTAAAAGGGAGTACTTACAAAAGTGTAGAGTACATATAAAAACATAGAGTACATATAAGAATATAGAGTACTCACGAAATCACGAAGTACTTATAAAGGTAGGGGTACCCACAAAAGCATAGAGTACCCCTAAAAGCATAAAGCACTTATAATAAGGGGTACCTCTAATAACGCAGAGTACTTATATTATTAGGGGGCGGGATGTAAGGAATACATGGCAGGCATTTAGCGTATTTATAATTGTATAGAAAGCTTGGCAGGTCTTTTATCTCCCTCCCTTACCAAAATCAATCAATTTAAATATTAATTACTCCTAATTATACTACAACTATACGTAATTAAAGCTCTATATCTCTAATATAGCCTCTTTACTCTATTATCTACATTATCTATAAGTAAATAGTTATATAATAACTTTATAGTGGTGTAGTAGAGGGTAGCTGCGTATACGTAGTAGCTGAAGCTTTTACGGTCGCAAAAAATTATAGAGTTTAACTACCCTTCTACCGCGCTACTATAAAGCTATTATATAACTAGCTACTTATAGATAATATAAATAGTAGAGTAAAGAGGCTATATTGGGGATATAAAGCTTTAATTACGTATAGTTGTGGTATAGTTAGGGTAGTTAATATTTGAATTAGTTAATTTTAGTAAGGGAGGGGGGCAAAAGACTTGCTAAGCCTTTCCGCGCAATTATAAATACGCTAAATCATTTAAGCGAAATAGTGCTTCGAGAAACTTCAATTGGATATCTCTGCCACTTGCCTCTTATAACCAACTACCAGTACACTACTAAAACACCACCTTGTCTCACCTATGTACCACCTTGTCTCACTTATATACTACCTTGTTTCTATTACATATTACCCTATTTAAGCTACGTATCAGTCTCCCCCTTTGCTTATTGTATATACCTCCCTCGTATATATATAGATGCTCTAGAGCTATATTTAGAATCAAGTCGCTTATACAATTCTTTACCACACTACAAAGCTTACGCCTTTTCTAACTGTGCAACCTCATTAATAGTATTAACGAAGAGGTATATCCTTAATGATATTTTTACCAGTATTTTAATAAGCGAAACATTTTCGGCGACAAGAGTATCTGGCTTTATATATTTAATATACAGGTCCAAGCACTTGTCCCGCATAAATAGAAAGATAAGATATTTAGACGTTAATAATTGCCGCATAAGCAATGAAAGCAGTATTGGTACTGTTTCCTTTAATTGGTTCCTATAATAGTAGTAGAGATAAGTAACCTAAATTGTGTCTTCTAGACCATTATTACTAACATTATCTATAGTAAGGGATGTAAGAACGGTTTTACCTGTCCTAAGAGTGCCTTGGCATAGTAGTATTAATGGTCTATTACTATCCTTCTAGAATTGGTATTAGGGATTAGTAAGAAACCATTTCCTAGTACCAGGCTTATAAGTTCCAAATAATTGTCGCTGTTTGTTTAGGTAAGTAATTATAGGTATCTAATTCAGAAACTCTTTTTATTTTCCTTCTTTATAGTTCTTAATAATCTCTTTATGCGTACATTATACTTCTTTTTCTAAATGGAGGTTAACCTTTTCTATATCTGTCTTTAGCGATTTAATGTCTTTATATATCTTATCTAAGATATTAAGCCTCCCTTTATATTATAGAACGGAGGCAGTGGCTATAGAACATATATATTTAAGGAGTCTACAAGACGTTACGTAATTGATTGTAAGGGTCGAGAGTGTAAGGAGGTAATATACCTTACGCGTAGCTAACATAAGCTATACGCGAGGTATACGCAAGAGCACAGGGCTCTCCTATAGAGGCCCCTGCGGTAGGGTTCCGTAACACTTTAATAGCTCTTAGGATGCCATTGAAAATATTAGTAGCAGTATTAATTAGGTAGTGGATATCCTTAAGAAATTAGAAGATAGCTCTAAATTAATTAAGGATCTTGTCTTGTTTCTTTAGGATCTTATAAGTATCTTCTAATAATTTCAAGAGGATCTTATTACAGAATATCAATTGTTTAGTCTTATATATATATAGCTTTATATACATACCTCTCCTAATAATAAAGTATCTATAAGAAGATAGTAAAGTACTAATAAATAGTATCCGTAATTCTATAGGTCCTTTCTACCTCTAGCGGCTACTCCAACCAAAATATCACCCCTTTTAGACTGAAGTTCGTCGTCCTAAATAGCATAACTATTAGCAGTCTATATAAATAGATATTACTAAGTAATTTGGAAAGGGAGTACCTTTGTATCTATCTGGCCGCTTTTATTAACCTCTTAAGTAAGCTCTTTAGCTGCTCTTTGTAAGCCCTTTTAATATCCGCAAGGGCCGATAAATTAAAGTTAGGTAGAAGTCTCTTCTTTTTCCAAGTATCTCTTAATAGTTTAAGGACTTGATTTAACTCAGTAAGTTCTTAAACAAAGCTCTTAACATCCTTTCTGCAGGATAGAGCATTATCCTTAAACTTACTAGTGACTTAAAGCAACTATATTATAAGGCTAAGCAGGCCAGCTATGCCAGAGGCAAGGCTAAGAGGTTTAGCCATAACAGACCGTTATTAATGGTAATATATATGCAATGAACGGCCTATCCTAGAATTAAATAATGTAATTTCAATAGAAAGAAATAAAGATTGGCATACTCTATCCAGAAGGACATTTCTTTTAGGCAGCTACATATTATTAATAAGTGGTCTAGTATGGCGCAGTTTGACTTTTCGACCATGCGTAGGATATATACTAGCGTTAAGGCAGACGGAAGGCTCTCCGCTAGGATCTTAAAACATAGCAATGCCATAACATTGATTTGTAATCAAAATCCAGTAAAGGTATTTAGCTGTCATGGGCTCTTCCTATTGGCTCGTTTTATATATTTTGCCTACTAGGCGGCCCGGGCCTATTGGCTAAGCAAACAGGCTCAGTTATAGTCGCTTTTATAATCTTTATCCAGATACCACGAGATCGTTATACGCGGTACTCTTTACTTAATATATGCCGCCGCCTACGTAATAGCAAGAGGCATATAGTTAAGAATTTATAACAGTTGGACCGCTTTATGCTCGTCAGTGCTAAATTTAAGATTTCTCTGAGCAAGAGCTAGCGCATCGTCCTTGTCCATTAGCTTGACCTCTATAATATAGGTATAGCTTTCCCTTAGTCTATAAACTACGTCTTGGCTCTAAGAAGCGATAGTAATTATTTCTAGTACGGGACATATAGTCTAAGGTTAGAATAATACTTTCTTATTTTCTAATCTAGTCGGTATATAGTCAAGAGCATTAGTAATAGCATAGTGAAAGAAATGTGTACAAGCAAGCTACTTAGATAGACTGTAACTTAGGTTTTAATTTATTAGCGCAAAGGTAGTATAATAGATCAGCTTTAGTGCAGGTAGCACATCGCTACCGCTAGTAGGGAGGGTAGACAACCCGCTCCAGCCATACCCTTATTTAAGAGGCGTTTAATTTTTAACGCAAATAAAGAGAGAAGTTGGCGTTTAAACGCGCTTCTCGCTACAGAATGGCATGCAGAGGTAAAGGTTAGTAGGGTAGATGCTAAGAGTTTCTAATAGCGGGGCAAATGCCAGCTAGGACTAAATAAGGATCTTTATAAGGAAACTTTAGAGTAGAAAATTTATTTCGCAATCCCTAAATACGTAGCGCACTCTCTGCAAACCGGCTAGTTTAAATAAGGGACCTGCCACAAGCAAAGCCTAGCGACGCGAATACCACCCTCCTTTATATTCGTCTTCATTGCGGAGTCTGTCATATTGATAAAGCGTCCGCGATCCCTTAGGTCATATATTTAGCAGTTTTTTATTTTCCCACAGGCGCAGCTGCCTTATCGCTATAGGGTATACTAACTGGTTTTTATGCCTTATTAGCAGTAGGAAATAAATTAACGCTTAACTTTCACATACTATCTTGTTGCATTTAATGCGATTTTGACTTCAATTAAATATAGTATCAAGGTTATGTAATTTATAGTCACTTCAGAAAGAAACGATTAAATGTTAGAAACTATGATCAAAAATAGAAATTTGCCGAATCCTTACCTGTTTGAACCCTTTTTCTATACTTGTGTATACTACTACCCATCACCTTATTATTACCTTATATTTGAAGCCATAGGCAAACCTGCCTAGTCAACTAAACAGAAGTCGATTATACAAGCTCTAATTGACCTTAGTAACGACGATTTCTATATAGAAGTTAAGACCCGCGTTCCTCGACCTACTCTTCGATATTAGAGGGTGAATTTAAGGAGATTTAGCTAGATTAATCCACCAATTAAGGCGAGTAGTAGGCCGCTGCTGCTTATAGATGAGGCTCTAGATATATAACGTTAGGTGTTATTAATATTAATATATTAACGCGTACCTTAGGGCCTCTTTAAATACCTCTTACATAGCCCAGACGCCTATTTTAAAGAGATGCTCTAGTTTCTATATAATAAATATAATATAATAGTGGCACGGAGTATGCTATCAGCTAGATTAAAGTGAAGGAGATGGAGTAGAAAGGTTATAAGGATAACTGCGCAACAACGCAACCCAGGCCTAAGAGATGACTGGATTGTTTAAACCTATAGCTATAGGCGCAATCAGTTTATTTTTATTAACAAATTAGCCTATAATAAGAAGACAATAGATAGGAAGTATGGGTGGGCACCTATTAATAAGCTTGCTAAAGGAATGTCGGAATTAAAGAGATCTAAAAGATAGAGCTTACTGCCAGCGTATACCTAGTAGGGCTATATATCTAGTTAGTTAATACACTAAGGCTCTGTTAATAGGTTGATGTTTATTTAGTAGATAAAGAATAAGGTTTTTACTTATATGCAGCCTTATCTATAGCCTTGTTTAGTTCTAGTAATAGTTAATGCGTTAATCTATTGCAATAAGGTACGTGGTAACTATAAAGGATAGGCGCGCCAACGCTACTGCTTATTTAAACCTAGGAAGTTCAACGCCTCTGCAATGCTGCTAGTATTAGACTTAAATATCTTCCTCCTTACTCACCCGATTTTAATCTAATTAAGGCCTCTTTTTATAACTTAAAGCAGTAGCTACGTACTTATCGATTTAAAGCTAAACTATAGAATAACTTTAGCGACTTTTTAAACTATGCGGTAGAGCAATAAGGATTTAATAAAAGGGCGAAAGGCTATTTCTTATGGATAGGAATTAAGTAGTAGATAAAGGGAAGGACAAGGTCTATTATTATATAGAGTGCCTACTAATTAAGACGTTAAGCAAGGCCTCTGCTGCAGTACTACGACGTCGCCAATCTATTCTAAAGTCCTCTAAGTTATCTACCATGCGATTAATAAGCCTATATGTCAAGCCAATCCTATATAGCTTTGCATAGCCTATATTATTATTAAGCAGCGCATACTTAAGCATCTTAAAGGTATAGTACTCGTTGACTAAAACTAACTCCGCTTTAGTAAAGGCGTAGGCAAAAGCTAGATAATGGCTTTATAGCCATTTAATAAAGGCACTAAGCTTGCTATCTAATTGTTTAATATCGCTGCGGGCGGGGCTGCTAGATAGCAGGCTAGTAGAAGGCGTATTTGAGAGTAGATAGTAAGGACTGGTGGGCGTTTTAGAGGATAGAGTAGAATTGGATAGGGCGCTCTGTAAAGAAGGTACTAAAGATCTTATATTTAGTACAGGATCTACTATAAAACAACTGTTGGTAATGGCTGGTAATACAGAAGAAGTCAGTACTGCCTATATAGCACTCTGCAACTATTATAGCGTCTACTAGTTCTGTAGCTGGTTCTACTATAGTATATAGCTCTGCTATTGCATCTAGTTCATTAAAAGCGTTAATTGCGTTTATAATAGATCTTGTTAAATAGGATTGGCTGGTAATTGTATAACTGTAATATAAGCCTCTTGTCACTGCCATCATTAGGGGGGGAAGCTTAATTTGTCTATACTATAAGAGTTACCTTAATAGTGCTTATAGCTGCCCAAAGACGCCTTTGCATCTTTTTTATCCTCCTTATCCTATAGGTACTAACTATACCTAATCTTTAATAGTAAGGATAGATCTAGTATATTAACTATAGCTTTTTTCTATTCTATTGCTTCTAACCAGCGGTTTAAGTGGTAAGATAGTATTGGGTAGTACTTTGAGTCGAATTTAAGACAGTGCATAGTACCGTGCTTTCTATTCTTGCAGTACTATTAAAGGCAGCGATAGCGTTTAAGCAGCGCATATAGATGCTTGCCTTTAGCTTCTGCACGTTCACGCCGTTCAGTAGCCTCTTTCTGCATTTTAGCAGTAGTTAACACCTTCTTTTTACTAGCAGCTTCCTCCACTATACCTTCGTGATCCTTACCAGATAACTCTACCTCTTTATTAGCCGCTGCTTTAATTGGAATACCTCTTGCTTAAAGCGTCGCATTAATAGCCGCAGTAAAATTAGGGTCTCTAGTATTAGCAGACGCGTTAATAGGTATAGTAGCGGCCTTGTATTTAACTGTCAGATTAACCCTCTATGCCCTCCTCACGTACTTTGACTGTGCCTCTATTATTCCCTCTACTTCGCGCTATTTGTCTATATCATTAACCTCTTTAGGTATTGTAGGATACTTTAGATTTAATAACGCAATAATGGCAGTTAATTAATTAAGCTAGAAAGAACGAAGACCGTAGTATTCGTTAGCTTAATATATATTTTAGGCGACAAACTTTTAGTATTTAAAGGCTCCGAACGGGACGGCTAGAACATTAGTGAATATCTTTATAGTATTGGCGTATACAATTATATTTAGAATAAAGGTTTGATAATCTTTAGGCTGTTCTACAATAGTAGAAGGCGTTAGTATAGGTGGTATAGGTTTAATAGTAAGGTCTACCTCTTTAGGCGCTTTAGAAGTGTTCTTTACAGTATTTTTAGGTACTTTGGCTCTTCTCTTGTGCGTCATGGCGCTAACTAAAATAGGAAACAATATAGGCTTTAAATAGCTTTAAAAAATAGGCGACGGCGATATATTAGCATAGAGGATGGGTAGTGGCATATGCAAGTATAGAAAAAGGTTTTAAACAGGTGAGGATTCGGCAAATTTCTATTTTTGATTATGGTTTCTAACATTTAATCATTTCTTTCTAAAGCGACTGTAGCCCTTCTAACTCGCTTCCTAAGCAACGGTTGTTTGAAACTCTTATACAAGGCCAAGCTCATCATTACCATCACTGTTATGGACCACGTCCACGCCTAGGTCAATGCCACCCGATTATCTCTAGAGAACTTTAAAGAACCTATATGTCAAATTTCCCCTCAATCTCATCTTAAACAAATACGTCGCTCTCTAAACTCCTATTAACGAGTCCGCCCTAGACCTAACCTGTTGTCGCAATTATCCGCAGTTAACTCTTTTAAGATAGACTCTATTACTAACGCCTCTTCTATTACTTTACTTAACTTAAGGAGAAAGTTAAAAGCAATAGGTCCATTAATAAAGCGCAAAGGCTTACAAAGTCCTAAGTAAACCTAGCGCGTCTTACTTAAACAAGGGAGACCTCCTATTCGCATCCAATAGCCAGATAGTATAAGTCAGATTGTTCCGTCACAGGAACTTTAAGGTATACTTTCCAAAAACTTTTCTAATAAATTCGTTCTAATATACTTTAAGGTACGCTGCCATAAGCCATTCTTTTACTCTAATATGCTAGAAGCTAACTGGCGTCTAGTCCAGCGCTACCTCCGCCAAGCTAACCCCATAGCTTTTAAAAATAATATTCGCTCCCATATATTTAACTAATTAAATAAAATATAATTAGGTTAGGTAGAAATGGATAGGCTAGAGTCTCTCTAGAGTTATATATAACGCATTCACACAAAGGCAAAATGATGTAACAATAATAATAAAGATGAGAATGCTTAGGCAAGAGTTATCTAGGACGCCCTAGAGGCGGTAGTTAAGGAGGATAATATTACTTCCCTAGAAATTAACAGCGTGTAAGTTTTACTACTATTATTTGGTCTTTAATCTATATTGCTAATATCTAATCTATATAGTCAATCTTAGAATATCTATTCCAATTTCCTATCTATAGGCACTTCTAGGCTAACTATATTAAAAAAGGTGGACTTTATAATTGTATTTAACCAAGATAACAATAACGACGTTCGCAGAGTCTATGAGAATTTTAGGTCTAATAATAATAATGCTATACTTAGCCTAATAACGGGCGCATATACTTCTAGGGTTGCTCTTATATATACTATAGAGCTAAAGAAGGCCGGAGGAAAAGCCATAGAGGCCGAGATACAGCTTGCAGTCTACCATGCAGCTATACTATGGAAAATTTAGGAACTAATTAACATAAGATAAAGAACACTAATAAATAAAGAGGAGGTTAAGAAGCTGGTACTATTAGTAGTAGGATAGACTGTTATTGGGCATAAATGGTTATTATATATTTCCAGCTTATTGCCTAACAATAGTATTATACACTATACCTCCTCTCTCTCTTTAGAATCTCCTTGCTTTTAGCTAATGCTTTATTTATTAGATATGCTAGGGTCCCTTTAACGGGTTACAGGCTAGTATATCCACCCGCCACGGCATACTCCTCCTTCTTAACTTGTTAAAGTATATTGCTATTATAGCTTCCAGTAAGCTATGGCCTATAATACAAGAGATACTTAATAGGGACGAGGTTTAGGGATAGAGACATTATTTTAGAGAGTTAGACAGTAATAAGATATAAATTAAAGGGAGGGATATAATTAACGACCGTTATAAACATTATAAAAAGTCTTTACCTACATCTTCCATTTCCATATAACTTGTAACCTTAGACTTTTATACTTTAGCACTTTATAGACATCTACCTTACCTTTATATAAATGCATTCAACTCTATTAAAGCAAGGTCTTACCGCTGCAGTTCTTTTCCAAACTACTATATATTCTATTCTAAGTTCACTTATAACTACTAGAAGGACAGATCTTTTGGTGCCTACTATACTAAATTAGCTGTGTTGCCGCGTATATATAACTCCAAGCCGCCGCAGGTTGCATAACCTCTCTAACTCCTTTAATAGCGGCGGCGGGTTCTTACTTTTAGAAAGACGGGAGTGTACGGAATTATTACCGGTATTAGTGGCGTTAAAATTATAGCAGAGTCTGGCTGGCGCAAGATCCAGCTGTTAGAGCCTCTAGAGACATCTTATAGCCTTCCTAATAGCATTAAAAAGCTTTTAGTAGGCCCCAACATAAAGAACGCATAAGCACCGCAAATATTAAGAAATTTAGAGAAAGACTATTTTAAGAAATGTTAAGTATAGTGTATATACGCGGATAATAAGATTAGGTCAAGAACAGAACGGTGGCCGACATAGTACCAAAAATTTTCAGTATTAACAGTGCCAGTATTCTACCCCAGGTAAACGGCCCCTATAGCCATATTAAGAAAATATATACTAGCAGCAGCTACTAATAGATAGCCTAGACTAGTTTAACAAATAACTATATATTAACCTATAGTATAATAGAAAAATTAATTTACTAAGCTACTATTTTATTTTGCCTAACTAATAAACCTTACTTTCTAGTTCTTTAAGGATAGCGGACTAAGTGTCTTTAATAAGCTCTTTATATTCCTTAAGGCATTCTCTAGTAAATGTAATATTGCCTACAGACCTATACTAGTATTAGCTCTAGTCTATATAAGTACGCCTTTAATATATAACGCAATATCTATCATCTTTATTACAATAGTAGATGTATATATTTTTAAAATATATATAAAGCTAAAGATATCCTGGCCTATATACTCAAATATAGCCCAGTTATAAGCACCTAATTAAGCCGCCTAACTAATCTGTTTACTAAGCTCTTTATAATACTTGCCACAACTTTATAAAGGGAGTTCTAGTGCTATAAATTCGGCATTTATAGTAGTTAATATCTAGGCAAGCTTTTCTAATACCGTGTTAAGGGCTTTAAGTAGTTCTATAAGTTTAGGTATAGGGCTTTAGCTTAAAAGGCCTCTGGCTATAAAGTGCAGCGATTAACTTAACTAAAGAGTAGATGTTACTAGGTCCGCTAGATTAGAAGTATTTTTTATTAAACCTATTATTTTATTGCTTATTATATATCAAGATAGGGTATAACTTGTTAGATTTACCGCGTCAAGCTATATATATAAAGCACGCTCTTATCTTTAGTTATTATATTATTTAGGCCAGACTGTTATAAGAATAAGTCATACTAGATATAGAGATGGCAAGTATAGGAGCTATAAGAATAGCTAGTGGGGTTAAGTAGGGTTATAGTATAGATCTATACCTATTAAGAGCGAATAGGAATATATATATATAGCGTAAACGACATTCTATAGGCTAGATAATTGAAAGATAGAGCTATCCTAAGAATGCTATAGCTGTAGTATAAATGGACCTTCTACGTACTACCAAGTTGCGATAATAAATCAAGCAGCTCTAGGAAGCGATGCTAAAACGTAAAGTAGTAGAAGAGTTTATAAAGGCATAGGTTATATAATTGTGTTTTTTAGGTATAGCTGTAGCGAAAACTTATTTTATAGATATAAAGTAAAAAATGTGTTATAACTACCTATATGCCACATAAATAATCAAGAGCCCCTTTTATAGCCTATCCTAAGTTGGCCTAATTAGAAAGCCTACCAGGCGCTACTCTATTATAGCTTGAAGCCAGTATATACTAAGGGTCTTACTACTCTTCATTATAAAAGGTTTTAAAGGTCACGAATTATGCCAACTTAAACCTAAATTGGTACTCTTTACTAATGTAATACCTTAATAACAGTAAGGCGCAAGCCTAGGTATATAATTACTATTACCTAAATAATTTAGTTAGCTATTCCCTTGATTTTAGTCGCAAAGTGCCTTTTATTATTCTTTAAAAAGATTAGAGGACGTTAGTATTGTAAAGCGACACTATTCCTCTAACTTAGACAAATTGCTAGATAAACCAGCGTGATCCAAATAGGCGTGTTTAAATAAGAGGATCCTTGCGTGAAACTATAATATAGTAGAGCATTATATAATTAGGCGCCCCTTATAGCTGGGCACTCCCCTTTATTAATAGTTCTTTTAATCTACCCGTGGGTTTCTTAAGACTATATAGCATATCGAAACCATTATCCCGCGTTATTTAAGTAGTACATCTTAGCTTAATCGGCTGTAATCTAGATTAACGCTTTAAGACGCTTCAAGAACGACAAGGAAAGGAAGGTCATAAGCTATAATACTACGTTTTAATAGTTAAAGGAATGACAAATGCTGTCATACTAAGCTTGGACTTTCTCTGTAACCTTAGGGCTAGCATTATAAATAGGATTGTAGTAGTCTTAATAAGGGTCGTCCAGGCTAGTAACAAAACGCCTAAGACTAACGGCTAACAGCGGGAAGAAAAACTGCGAAAGTAGGATGCTTCGAGGCATTATACAATAAATTCACTATTGTTAAAGTAAGAGACGTCTATAAGGAGATTGTTTATACAATCAGTGCATTTATAAATCTCCTAAGTTGGAGAGACAGCCCGTCTTCAAACTATGACGTGGTAAGGTGGCTTTGTCAAGCCACCTAGGGTTAGCCGCGCTGCGCCACACCCTTCGAGCTGAACTTTTGATTACAAAAGCAAAGCTCAGAACACTCCACGCAGTCAGTAAATATTATATTGCCCCGGCCACAATTCTGTACCTATAGCGATTTAAAAGTAGTCCTAAACAGCTTCGTAAGCTTGTCTTGTATATCTTTACAGAGTAGTCCATAATAAAATCTTATTAGATAAGATTGAATACGGATCCATATCCGTGCGTATCTTATTTATTTTATTTATCGGATAATCTCTTGGCATTACCCCACTAAGAGGCCCGTATGCAATTTTCTTGCCCCTAACCATTATATTATGCAAACTATGGCCTCAGAGCCAGAGTCCTCTATTATCTCAAGCACTATTAACTTAGTTAGCGCTTCTCTTTTACGCAAGCCTAAGAAAATTCAACCCCTACCTTCTATTAACTTCCGTTATCCACGCGAAGAAGAGGACGAAGTATAGTACAGCAGTAGCGGTTCTAGACTCTACTACTGTGCCCATTGCTTATACTCTGGACTAGCAAGTAGCAATATTCGGAATTACCTTAAAAAGAGTTATCAAATTATCGATATACCGAAGATAAGCTTAACAATTGAAACGGCAAGCGCAATATTAAACGAACTTTACGAACAAGCAGCATCTTAAAATTCTATATGCGACTTTAACACCAATTTCCTTAAGAATTAAATAAATTAAGAAGTTCTTAACCAGGCTCTAATTAACTTGATTATTGTACGAAACCTCCCCTTCTAGGCAGTAGAGTGGCTAGAGCTACACGTTGTTTTCTAAAGTCTTAACCGAGAATTAAAGGGCTTTATTACTACAGCTTATTTATAAGTTATGAGATTAATTAATAATTTATACCAGTTGCAAAAGGATATTATATAAATTAAACTTCAGTCCGCTCTAACAAGCATTTATCTATCTATTGATATTTAGACCTCTCTAAATAACCACCTTCTTCTTGCAGTCTGCGCTTATTTTATTAATAGCTAGGAGAAGCTAATAAAGGCTCTTCTTACTCTTTGTCCAGTAGCCAGCCATTATAAAAAGGAGCAATGGAATACCCTTCTTCCTATACTACAAGAGTACGGGATTGTATAAAAGATAGGAGCTATTATTACTGATAATTCTAGTACAAATGATACTCTCTGTTGTATAATGAGCAACTACCTTCTTAAGAACAAGAATATTAACTAGAATCCTACTTAACAGAGAATCCGTTGCCAAGGCCATATTATTAATCTTGCTATTTAAGCCTTTCTCTTTAAAAGCCTTATTGATATTAAGCAAATTAAGTTATATAAAGTAGAAGAGGAAAAGGGGAATAAGCTTAGTAAAAAGGAGGAAGAGAAGAAGAATAAATTGTTTCGAGTAATAGGGCCACTTAGAAAGCTTTATAATATCGTTATATATATACGTTCCTTAGCAAATTGTACAAAGCAGTTTATAGATCTTGTAGGAAGACGAATTCCACTTAATAATTATACAAGATAGAACAGCTGGTTTTAGATGCTAAATATAGCACTTAAGAAGGAGACAAATATTGACAAATATATTAAGGCCAACTTTAATAGCCTTAAGCAGGATCATCTCACCCCTTAGGACTGGAAGATGCTTCGTATAATAAAGAATTTTCTTTAGCCATTTAAGCGGGCGACTTTAGCGACTTAAGGAGACGAGGCAAGAATCGATTGTGTGCTCCAGATAATGGATATACTAATAAAGCATATGGAGAACGCTCGTGTATGTTAATTTAGACTCTCTTTTAAAAGATCTAGCTAATATTATATAATAGGCATAATATAGGTTGGATAAAAGCCTTATTAGCCAGATTAATAATTGCTAGGTAAAGTTTAATCAATACTATCTAAAAACTGATAGTACACCTCTTTACACTGCTGCACTTATTCTTCACCTAAGTCGTTATACAAGATATATTACGTCAGTTTGGAAGAAGGAATGGCAGAAAGCAGCGTTTTCAGCTATAAAAGCACTTTGGGAATTATACCGAGAGAAGGCCCCGTCAACTGTCAGTATTCCGTTATATAAAGTAGACTTAGCTCCTTAGGAAAAAGAGCTTAATAAGTTTAACAGAATTAAAAAAGAAATGGATGAAAAGACTACTTGACTAGCCAGCTAGGATAAGTACGAGGACTACTATACTAAAGTACCGTATGATATTAAAGTTACTCTGATCTAGTGGTGGTCTCAAGAGTCACACCAAAAGCGCTAGCCGCGGCTTTTGGCGTTTGTAATAGAAATTCTCTTAATTCTAGCAATGAGTAATGAGCCAGAAAGGGTCTTTTTAGGAGAACGTTATACGATATTATGGGAGAGAATGCAGCTTGGGGTACAGATAGTTCAGAAAACTGCATATATAAAGAGCTGGTATAGAAGTGGAATCTTAAAGGAAGAACTTTAATAGTCCTTGCGGCTTGAAGTTGCCAGCAGGCAACTTTAACAGTAGGGACGGCAGAGAATGGCAGAAAACGGCAGAAAATGGCAGAACAGGTGGAAACGAGGTGTTGTAACATTAGATTTTCTCCTTTTCTACTTCTAATTGTGTTTCTTGTTTAATTAAGTGGTAGAGTAACCTTTTTCCGTGTTATTGAGTTCTTATTGGATAAATTGAATAAAATAAATAAAATTCGGATAATTTATCGGCCTTATTCGCTTAATTTTGGCCCACTCTATATCTTTATATTCTATATCCAATAGCTATAGACGACAGGTTTGACCTCAACACGCTTTTACTTAAGAACTTCAAGCTTATCTTAAGCGTCGTAGCCGGCGAAGATAACAGCCTCTAGACAGAGCTATATATGCACTATACTATATTAAAATTAGAGCTGTTCTAGCGCTAGGGACAAACAGAAGACCTTAAAGAAGTGATTAAGAAGGGGAAGTAGGCTGTTGTAGAGACGCAAGAAGAGCATAAAGCCTTTATAGGGAGGCTGAATAACCTAGGGGTTATGCTTAAAAGACGATATAAATATATAGGAAAGATAGAGGACCTTAAAGAGGCTATTTAAGTGGCGCGGCAGGCGGCCGACGTTATACCTAAAGACTATCTAAATCTCGCAGCCATGCTAAGTGGCCTAGATTGCAAGGAATTTTATAAAGAAAATAATGGCACTTCTAACGTCCGTCCCTACGTCGCGGAAAACCTACCGTACCGGAAAATATAAGGGGTACTTTAACTTTAAGCGACTATAACTCTGCGCACACATAGTGCTTCACTATAATTATGTAACGGCTTGCATAAATGCCCCTAAACCAAAGCTTGTGGATTGCTATCTAATGAAGATACTAAGCTAAGGAGAAGAAAAGAAGGGGGTCGCAAGGACCATAGTAAACATATATAAAGGGGCAGCCGCCAAGGCGCTAGCGGTAAGCGAGCCAATTGTAGGTTGGCAGAATATGGCAGCAGTATGGCAGAATTTGGCAGGTAACGCGCTCTAGCACCGTTACATTACCCCCCCCTCCTAAAAAAGCCTGCCCTCAGGCGTTGTCTAAGCTCCCTATTATCGTCTAAATTGTTGTAATTATCTAACCCTTCTTCCCAGCATTTAATCCAGTTGTTTAATTTACATAGTGGTCCAGGGAGGTTAGGGTGGGCTAGGTGGAAGTCCCGTAGCTTATAGGGGGAGTACTTAAAATTAGATATAGGGTACCACTCTAGGTCGTTATCATAGCCTACCCAGCTTGCACGGTATTTTAAGATATTACGGACCTTTTTTACTACTAGGATTTCTTTAACTTCCCATTCTTCGTCCTTAGCAATCTGGATTGGCGGTAGGGGGTTATTATACTATCCAGGTAGTGGATTATCCGCAGCCTTTTATAGCCGGTCCGGAGAGAAAATGGGGTGGATCCTTATTAACTCTGGTAGCTTAACCTTAAAAGAGTGTCCTACCTTTTAAAGAGTCTTGTATGGGCTAGCCATTTGGTGGTCTAACTTGCGGCTTAGCCTCTAGGTTTTCTAGTTCTTTATTAACACCTATACCTTATCTCCTACTTAGAAGTCTTTCTCGCGACAATATTAGTTTATATTAGACTCCTTTTTTTCTTACACCTTTCTTATAATTGTTTGAGCAGTCTCCTAGGCTCTATGCATTCTCTCAGCAAATGCCTAGGCCTCTTCGTAGCTAAGGCGTTCGCGGGCCATAGCGGGTTCTATAGGCCTATCCCAATTAAAGAACGTTTGTGGTGTATACCCATAGAGCAGTTCAAATGGGGACATCCCTATACTATTATAGGGGAGTGTAAGCTGCGCGTAGTCCATTATAGGCAGTAATTCCGACCAGTTGTCCTAATAGTAGTCTATAAAGGGCCGTAGTTGCTAGTTGAGGTACTGGTTTATAATCTTAGTTTAGCCATTAGTCTAAGGGTAGAATATAGTAGAGAGCTTAATCTTAATCTTAAGGATACGGTAGAGTTTATTCCAGAAATCCGATATAAACTAGGGGCCACAGTTAGAGATAATTAATTTGGGGGCGCCGTAGAATTAATAGATGTTATTAATATAGAGGTAGGCCATATCCTTCGCAGTCATAGTCTTAAAACAAGGGAGGGAGACGGATTGCTTGCATAGTTAGTTAACCACTATAAAGGCTGCATCGTGGCCGTAGGCGTCCTTTGGAAATGACTTAAAGTCCATAGTAATATATTACCAAGGGCGTTCTAGAACTGGCAGCGGTTATAGCTACCTAGGAGTTCAATCCCTAGGGGCATTTATACGTCTATAGGCGTGGTAGTTTCTAACAAATCAATCCACATTAAATAGAAGTCCTCGCCAGTAGTAACGGGGCGCTAGTAGTTAGTAGGTCTTATTACAACTAGGGTATACTATAGAGACTTAACAGTAGGCTTTGCAGATTAACTCTGTCTGTAGGTTATTAATATCTGGAACTATAAGCCGTTCTTGGTATAAAAGTAGTTCTTCTTCTATTTCCAAATTAGGGTCCTCCTTCGCGGCTTAGTCGCGGAGGGCCTTTAGGAAGTTAGCCATACGGTTTATAGTTAGGATATAGTTAACTAGCCCTATTAGTTTGTCTAAGACTACTCCCTTTAAGGGTGCTAGCTTATTCCATTCGGAGTCTAGTTCTTTAAGAATTTACGGGTTAAGCTATTCGGGATAGAGGAGGGCGCGCGTCTAGTATTAGGTCTTTAGCTTATCCTAGGGTCCTACATCTTATTCCCTTTGGGTTAGTATATTAGCTTTAGTATTTTACTTACTAAAATAATATATAATTATAAAGAAGAATTTAGAGAGTATTTTGGCCTAATAGGCTTATTGTCCAGTAAGCTGCTTTATAGTTATAAAGTACTCTAGGGCTTTATAATCCGTATATATCTTAATTCAGGAGTTTATACCTTCAAGCTCTATACGCCATTAGGATAATAATTAGATAATAGCTAGTATTTCTTTATTATATACCTCATAGTTATACTTAGCTGGGTCCATTATTTTCAAGAAAAAGGCAATAGGGTACTATTCGCCATCTAAATATAACTGTGATAGGATTCCCGCTACAACTCTATCAGAAGCGTCCATCTCTAACATTAATTTAAGGTCCGGGTCATAGTGACAAAGAATTAGAGAAAAGATAAGCCGATCTTTTAACTCTCTAAAGGCTTCCATATAGTCATTATTAAAGACAAAAGGCGTGTCTTTCTAGGTAAGTCGTATAAGAGGCGTTGCCACTACTCCATAGTTACAGATAAATCGGCAATAGAAATTACAAAAACCCAGGAAGAACTAGATACCCTTTACAGTACAAGGGGGCTGCCAGTTACAGATTGCATTAACCTTCTTAGGGTTAACTTCAATCCCATTTATACTTACTATAAACCTAAGGTACTTTGTGCATTTTACCCTAAATTTATATTTCTTAGTATTAACTTGCAAGCCCGCGTTCCGTAATCTCTCTAGGACCTTCTTAACATAAACTTAGTGCTTAAGTTTGTTATCTAAGTATATAAAAATGTCGTCTAGGTATACCATGCAGAATTTATTAAGATAATCAAAAAGAACATCATTTATATACCTTTAGTATGTAGCCAGTCCGTTTATTAGTCCAAAAGGAAGAACTTTACATTTATAGGACCTATAATGGGTATAGAACGTTGTTAAATCTTTAGATACAGGGTCTATCCTAATTCGGTAAAAAGCTTAGCGGATATTAAGTTTAGTAAAGATCTTTGCCCGGCTTAGACGTGCGAGGGTTTCGTTAATTAAAGGAATAGAATACTAATCCTTTTAAGTAATAGCATTTAGCTTCTAATAGTCAATATAAAAACGAAGGCCTCCACTAGGCTTTTTTATAAATAGAATAGGGGAAGTAAAAGGGGCTTAACTTGGCTTGATAAACCCTTTATTAAGGTTATTAATTAAGTACTACTTTATTGCTTTTAGCTTGTCTATTAATTGTTAGTAGAGGGGGCTATAGCCTAGCAAGTTATTGGCTTCCAATTAAATCTTATAATTATACGTCTGGTAAGGGGGTAACTTGTCTAAAGCCACCCTTAAGAATACGTCCTTGTACTTAGCATAGATAGTAAAAAGAAGATATTTAACTAGTTCCTTATTAGTTTCCTTAATTAGCTTTTCTTCCCTCTTATTAATAATCCGGTTAATCTTATATAGGCTTATTATAAAGACCTTATTATCCTTCCGGTACATATTAAAGTGGAATGCTATAGCGCTAATTACGGCAATGTCTACTATAGGGGGGTTACATAACACTAGGGGCATGTATGACCTTAGGGCCCTCTAGGGTATTAGCGTTGTTGTTACTCCTTTTAATTTCTATCGCATCTTTCAAAGGTCATCCCTTATATCTTATCGGTATGTTCTTTTCCACACCAGTTAGATCTGCGCGATTTAGACATTATCTATACCACTATCTATCCCGCTTCCGTAGGTAGAGTCCTCCTTAAATATAGCGCTTTGGGAGAGTATCTTTATTAGTACAGAGTTCTTTCCAGCTTCGCGGCGGGCGTCTTCTTAGGCAAAGGCTAGGTTACGGGCCCAGACATCCTACTAGTATATAGGGTTAGACTTCGCGGCTAGTGTCTTACGGTCAGTTTAGATTTCTCTAATAAAGGAGGGTAATTTCGGCCTATCCTCTGGCTAAATAAACTGTCTTTATCGTACATTCAGCTAAATATTAAAGTAGGACATCTATTTTCGGCTAAGGATTATATCGTGGGACCCTAGGTCTAAGATGCAGAAGGGGATGCCATATTAACGTTATCTATTAAGGGAGATATATAACTTCAGGACGTAGGTAACCGGCTTACTAGCTTAGCCGTTATAGCCTTTTACCTAGACAGGCTTCTCTAGTAGGGTGGCTTTTATATTTAGAAACTTAGCAACGTCAATTATATAGGCAGTATTTATAAAGGCAAAGCTATTTACTCCAGTGTTAATAAGGGCAGTTAAGTTAACTCCATATCCATTTTAAGATACTATATATGGAACTATAAAGTGTTTTTCACCTATTAACTAACTTAGATCAATCTCTTTAAGATTAATAGGATACCCTAGGGGGGAGTCTTTCCCTAGGGTTCTTCTTTTCCTAACTTATTAGACGTTTCTCCTTCCTCTATCTCCTTAATATCCTTTAGTTCTGGGTAAGACAAGGTAAAGTAACCCTCCTTATCGCAGTTATAGCAAGTAGCTATAGCAGGGTTAATTAGGGTATTGCGACAAGTACTAGTTAAGGTTATAGTACATAGCTAGTCAGGCAAGGCTCGCCAGTGCGTAGTTATAACCGCTTTTAGTATAGCAGTGGTCGTGGCTGGTCTTCCTACTCCAGCTCCCGTAGGGGTGGCGGGTAAGCTTTAATTGCTATAGGGTTACTTCTACCAATCTAGGTGGGCGTTAATCCGCTTTAGCTCTAAGTCCAATAATAGGCAATAAGCTGCAAGTCTTTTATAGGTTGGCAGGTTATCTAGAGTTATAGTGATCTTCTCTTATAGCCTAATTGTTAGTTTGTCGTAAAGGTCCAATTAGTAGTTTTTAAGAGGGACCTAGCCTTCTCCTACAAGGTATAAGAATTAAGTCTAGAATTTGGCAAAGGGTTAGTTTAGCTTTATTATTAGGCGGTTATAGTCGTACTAAGCGTCCCATACTTTGTTTAGGTTAACATAAATAGCCGCTAGGTGCTATAGCATCTTATTAACAGATATAAATTGGACAGGAGAGTCATCTTTAAACTTAGCTTAAAGGTGACGTTGGGCGTCCCCTATAGTTCAGCCAAAAAGGTAGAGCATTTTGGCCTCTTTAGAGGGGAAATAGTTATAGTTAATTTGGAGTTTTCCTTGTACTTAGATCCTCTAGTTCTTAAAGGTAGAGTCTATCCTATTAGATAGTAGTTGAGGGTCAGAAAGCTTGACGGATTTTAATTACTTTATTATTATATCCATACTTCCTAGTGTATTACATTCGGTCAAGCAAATGGGTTAACTAAGGCTTTATAAAGGGGAGGCTGGGCTGCTTTATAAGGCAGCAAGGCTTTCCAGGATCTCCTTTAGAGTCTCTTATATACTTTAGGCTTGAAAACGATCGACCTTCTAATTGGCTGTAAGGGCGCGAATCTATTCGCGTATATCTGTAATGTCGTCATTGTCTTTAATTTCTAATCCCAATTGGATCTCGTGTTCCTCTTAGGTAAAGATAGGTCTTTTAGATAAGCTCGCTTTAGGTACCATTATTAGCCTCCTAGGGTTCGTCGGTCTTATGCGCTTTGGTTTTAATTCTGGGGGTACAGGTCCAGTCCTACCTGGCTTATAAAGTGGGATATTATTAAGGCCTTTCTAGGCAGTATAAAGTTGTTCTAGTGTCTAAGTATAGCGCGTTAACGCGTCGTTGCAGACGAAGTTTCTTTTAAGATATGGGGATATTATTAAGGCCTTCCCAGGCAGTGTATAGAGAGCTTAGTATAATGTAACGGCTTATATAAATGCCCCTAAACTAAAGCTTGTGGATTGCTATCTAATGAAGATACTAAGCTAAGGAGAAGAAAAGAAGGGGGTCGCAAGGACCATAGTAAACATATATAAAGGGGCAGCCGCCAAGGCGCTAGCGGTAAGCGAGCCAATCGTAGGTTGGCAGAATATGGCAGCAGTATAGCAGAATTTGGCAGGTAACGCGCTCTAGCACCGTCACAAATTATATATATGTTATATACTGTAGCTACTTTACAACATTTAAGACCATTCCTGCTCTATAAATTACGTTTATATTATTACCTCCTTACCTAATTCGCAGAGAGCCTTCTTTTATAGCGTACCAATATCCCTTTACTATAGCACCACTATTAAGCTCTTACCACTTACGATATATATATAAGGGTCGTATCTAAGCCTTAGAGCCTTATTACGATAGTAAAAAGTCATTATCAGCCTTATGTCTACTATAGCGCGCAAATTTATATAGGGTCGCTACCTTGGTTAGAACCTCCAGCCAAAGCGATTTTCAATCCTGGTCAGTACAAATAGTTACCTAATTATTACAGCGTAACTTACAGTAGCTACCTATGGAATTCGCCACCTTACAAGGCCATAGCCTGTACGGTTCGGCCGTCCTTCCTACTAGCGCGATCGAGGCATTTATCTGCTCCTAACGAGGCTAAGTTATGAATTTTTAAAACGCATTTCTAAGTATAAGATGCTCAAAGCTTCGCTATAGCAAATTAGAAAGCTATATATCTATATTAATCCCTAGCCTCTATAAAATAAAGAGAATAATAAAATATAGTATAAGGAATAATAATAATATAAATATTCTAACGCTTTAGGGTGCTTTTAGCTCGTTATAGCTAACTTTACATAGTTATAATCTGGGATATAAGCAGTGGCAAGTGCCTAGCGTCAAGGTAGGGCAACAACCCTATTAAGATCTTCCATGTCAATATATGTTATCCATATACCATCTAAACTTAAACCTAAGCCTTGCTTGACCGTATTGTTATGTAAGGCACAGATCTCACTCGCCGCTGCTTACATCCCAGATCTTGACCGTCTCGTTACCCAACCCCGATGCCAGCCGGGCCGAGTCGGGCGAGAAGGCAACTGAGTTGACCCAGCCGTTATAGCCCATGAGCGTCTGTAAGCACTCGCCGCTGCTCGCATCCCAGATCTTGACCGTGTTGTTATCCGACCCTAATACCAGCCAGGCCGAGTTGGGTAAGAAGGCGACTGACCTAACCTAGCTGCTATAGCCCTTAAGTATATAGTACTATTAGAAAGTAATATCTCTATATAATTGAAGGGGGGCTATATAGATAGTTGAGCTGTATCTAGATATAAATCGTTATATAGTCCTCACTACAGCAGCGAGTTTCGGACAGCCCTGCGCCTTAATAACGATCAGCACGGTATAATAATGTTAAAATCAGTTTTACCTCTAAGCAGACTTATGACTTCAAGCCAATAAAAGCAATGATTACGCAGAAATTTATGTACTAGACCTTCCTCAATAAGTAGGGTATTGCTCGCAGATATGGGATCTAGTGCACGCAAGCGTATCGAAGCTCCAGGGTAAGGTAATTGTATAACCATTTAGCGGCGTCATCTAGACCTAGTGAATAACTCAGTTCTAGACTGCAGATATTTTGCTTCAGCACTAACATAAGCTTAGTACATTGCTTTGCCATAAATGTGTGGGCTTTTAGATTGAGGAACGGCAGCTATTGCTCCCAGCTGGCCTAATGGTATAAGCAAAGCGCTTGGATAAAGAGCCAGAAAAGATGCTCTGTAGCATCATTATAGTCTCGCTTGGCGAGCCAACTTAACACACTACGAAGTTGCTCCTAAGCTGAGGGTCGCAATACCAAATACCGAAGTTGGTTTAGTCCCTTCTGAAACTATATATTGGACCGCTTTCCGATTTTTTCGTACATATATTAATGCGAGCAAGATGCCAAAGTAAGGGTACCTGCTTTGCGCAAGAACGTCCTAAAAGACCTCCTTTGCACTTTTGAGGCCAAGAGAAATCGCGCTGTCTAACGCTCGTGTGAAGTTACACTCGATGCGATTAGGAAGTTTCAGCAAATATAAGTCTTCCAAATCTGTACTTCTAGAAAAAAGGGCTTCCATAACGTCTCTAGTGAAGTCCTAGCGAAGCTCTTCTAACAGTGCCTCTACGGTTAGGTAGCCGGAGCTCAGTCCTTCTATAAGAATTTAAATAGCTATATCTAACTAATAATCGCCTGTTTCCTTAAGTCAATAGAGCTGAATTTAGAAATCAGGAGGAATCGACTGAGCGACTCCTTAGCCAAAGTTGAAAGATAAGTATATTGGTTGTCCTAGGGTGATCATCGCTGTAGGCTGTGTCGATATAATGGGAGGCAGCTAGATGGAGGGTAATAAGACTGCCCCTTTGTAGAAACAGATACTAGGATAAACTCAGCAGATGCCTACAAATGTATGCTATGCTGAAAATTCACCCAAGTCTAGACTTCTTTAAAATCTTAAGACCTGTAGGAATTTTTAAAAGGAGAGCTGGGACTACTGCAACTGGTCTAGTTAGGAGAATAAACTTAGTGGCGGAGGAATCCGGTATAGCTTCGGACACCGCCTTGAATATTTGATTAAATACCAGATGGAAGACTTCTTATTTAAATTGCTCCTTTATCAAACATAAAATAGCAAGTCTAAACTTACTAGGCCGCTTGACAATCTGCGCCACCTATATATAGAGATTCTATTATATAGTAAGTAATTTTAGAAGATTTCCTTTTAGGAGCATACTCTGAAAATCCAGTTCTTTGCCTAACATTTCGTTAGCTTGTAAGGCGTCACTTAGTTAACTGGGGTATACTTTAAGTAATATTGGTTCGTCGCATTCCGGCCCTAAGGCGCCTAGCCTTTAAATTAATTAAATGAAATTCTCCATAATGTCTTGGCCTCTAGTTGTTAATAACAATGTCAATGCCTCTAGTAACCCTAGAAGAGATCTTGTAGTGTCTGTCACTTTATAACATATAATGGTCTATTAGGATTAGTACTTGTGCTCTGTTTACTACCTAAGCTATTTATACTTACCGTTAGTTCGATATCTAGGTAGCAGTATATAATAAAATCCCCAAGGCTAAACGTGGGTTCTAGAGGAAGTACGCAACTCTAGAGAGCACTATAGACTTGGGCGACTATATATATTTCAGTTATTTGCATATTACAGTTGCTCTAGAATAAACGATTGAGCGACAGAAATAGACAGAAGGCGGGAATATATAGCGGGATAACAAGAATAAGTCGCTTTGGAAGTGATATAGCTTCTATTATAGGTTAGATAGGTAGTTGATATAACCTAAGCCTTTATCACTAAAATCACCTACCTTTCCATTTTTTGTATAGCCAATAATCTAATTCCTCTGTAATCATTCCAATAAGGATGCTGAGCCTAGCATCTTGCTATTATAGGCTTATAGTAGAAGACGGCAGTCCCTGTTTCCGTAATAGCTCGCGATAAATAGTGTTCCAAGACAGCGGGGAATCAAATGTGTGATCTGATTGTACGCTTGTCTATATCCGTTAAATGGCTTGTAATAGAGTGGTCCAAGCGTTGCAATTCGACTTACATCCCCTAGTATGATTCCGCCTTATAAGGGTCACAATTACTGCCCTAGCGATATCCATCTCCACTTAATTAAAGCCGACTATCGAAGTTCTCTATAAGCCCCTGATTTTAAGACACTAGGGGGTTATCCACCCACAGCAAAGACAGCTTCGACTGCGATGGCGGCCACGTCTTAATAGACAGATTTTGTTGGTCCTAATTCCTATAGGCTCTCGGCAATCGAAGCCTCTATTGATAGATAGCTTGCCTTTCTAAGGAGCACTGCGGCAATGTCCATAGAATTAAGACTAAGGTAGATGGAAATCTGCAGTCGATTAGTTAGGCACTAGCGTTGGTACGTATGTTGGAATTACAAGGTCATAAGGTCACAGCGGAGCAGTCTTGAGGGTCTAATTGATGATAGAGATGACGCAGACGATGAATATTGATTGATTCGTGATGCAGTAGATGCGGTTGATGTCTATGTAGATTGCATGCAGAGCTCGGTCTTGTAACGTGTCCAGAGCTTAGTCAGCATCTCTCGCTTAATTCTGACAACGTAGGCCTTTCATATATGTTTATGGTCTTGTCTGTTATCCTAACTTCTGATTAAGGAGCAGTAGGTTAAATGTAAACACCTGTTATGTAGGAGGCGCCCTTGATTACAGCACAGAGCTGGCCTACATCTCTATCTAATAACGATAACGTGGAGGTCGGCTTTTGGCGAAGTCGTTGGCGCTAAGCGCGCCTGGTTTTGCCAAGCCTGTTTAACTCAGCCCAGTTCAACATCGAGAAGCTTGTCGTTTATGACTCCCATTATAATACGCTGGCTATAATGACGGCGAACAATAATTCCGGGCCGCCCGATAAACTTATTGATAGGGTTGTTTAGTAACGTGCTTGCGAAATGGACTATGCGGCTGCGGCACTAAAGGCAAAGCCATCTAGCTGGACAAGTCTGCACAGTGGCTAACGTTTTTCAATAGGTGTTTAGCAATGATGTCGACCGGGCAATTACCTCTATTGTACGTTTCTTCCCCTGATCAAGGGTTAGCATTCTGAACCAAAGCAGAGCCGAGCCCACTGCCTCCCCTAGCGCGGACGTCCCCACCAGTCCCACCGCACGAGCACCTATGTTTAACGCGAAAGCGACCAGAACAGGAAGATCTTTGTTGCAATTAGCGGCCGAGGGAGACAACAATTAGCGGCCCCGGACACCTCAATCCCTAATAGTCCCAAAGTCGTTACCTCTACAACCTCAACAAGGACTGACCTAGAGAAGTTTTAACTGCCTAGGCTGATTTCTCCCGGTCCCTTTGACCCAAACGAAGCGAGGTCGCGCGGCTTTTCGCTGGAAAGAGTCACTTATGCAGTCCAAAGCGGTGCGCCACATATAAGTGTTCAGAAATACCTATCACATTTTCCGCCGTCTCTAGTCGCTGAATCGAAGAGGGATGGCGTTGTTAAAGGCTACCCTTCCATCTTTTTCGCTGTGGAAACCAATAATCCTTACATTGTCCGCATTTGGCTAGAACACGGCGCCAATGTCAACGCCCGCGATCCAAAAACTGGCCTTCCGCTCCTCGCATTTGCCATTATCAATTCCGCTCGCTTTATAGACTCCATATCTATGTTCTCGACACTTCTTGCCTATGGCGCAGATGCATTAGCCATCCCGACATTCTTATATTCACAGAACGTCGAAGCTGGCGTGTCCGATCAGCATTATCTAAGTAATCAAAACTCTAAGACAGACAAACATGCTTAGTGCAACTAGTTCTTCGCCAAGGAGATAACGAATTCCACATCTGTGTCTTATAAATACTACCTGCGCAGGCGCCTAAGAGTTCCAATACTTTTAAGACGCACAGCTTAGGTTGCTGCCGAGTACGGGTTTACGCTATTATATAGCTTACCATTCACCATGGCAGGCCAAGACAATGGCTTTGAGATCCTTAAAGAGCGACTACACGCATATCTAATAACTCCTATTACTATGAATGTAAAGCCCCTCGTTCTTGCTTTTGTGGGTGAGCACCTGCAACCCTTTGTACTGCATTAATCTTCCTGACATATACTAGGACCTAGCGGTCATGGCAAGTCTGAGCTCGGTTAACGCCTTGGCATATTGTTATCCCTTCCCTTAGAGGACGTCGATTTAGGCCAGGTTAAGTATAAGTCTGACTTGTTCGGGCCCAACCGACCGTATTTAGGGTGCGAACGCAGGTCAAAGCCTAATAACTTTTTGGCGGACAACTCTGGAAGAAGGGCAATTGTGATGCTGGATGAAATTGAGAAATCTGGACCCAGCATCCTAAATTCTCTTCTTGTTAACATTGATGAGGGTCTAAGTGCAGTTAACGTAGCCGATCTAGAGACGTTTGCTAACACAGAATAGGTAAATATTAAGATCGCCGTTTAGGGGATCGGGTCGATTGCACAAAAATAATATAGATCCTAATCACAAACGCCCTCGATAGCGACATCCTTGACTTTAACAAATCTATTCTATAAAGGCAACACTTACGCCCCACCCTTGATCCCGGTTTAAAAGATAAGTTATAAGCCAGATTGATTCGTACCATGAAATCCAAGTTTGGGGTAGGCTATAGCTTTTGTTTGGATATAACTTGGTACTAACAATCTTTAAAGTCCCCCTTTTCCGGCCGGATATTAACCATTGTACCCTTTCTACCATTTACCGTCAAGGAGTAGATGGCAATTGCCCATCAGCTTTTGATTCAGCTTAAGGAGCAGCTTCGCCAGCCGATCAAGCCAAAGGAGCTAGTTGGGAATGTCAGCCTTCGGCTTGCGGATGAAACCGCCCTCTGTGGTAAACTGATAACGTACTACGACCGAGATCGAGGAGTTCGGAGCATTGCTGCTACGATTAATAACAAGATAAAGCCTTAAATAATCGGAAGATACCTCGAAGGTGGTGGCAGGATTGAGTCAAGCCAACCCCTCGAGCACTACATGCTTGAGCTTAATGCTGAGGGGTATTTTGAGGTCATCCGCGAGGGCAAGGAAGGATCCTAGTTAGATAGAAGAAGGTATAGAGCTCCAGTGCATTATAGGTCAGCTGATTATGACAAGAGAGAGGAATGATTCGCACATTTTCTCCACCTTGAGGACTTGAGGTTTGCTTTTTCCGCCGAACCAACTCGTTTCGATCCTATGGCGCTGAAGGCCTTGACGCGTTTCGCAGAGCTACACAGCTGCCTTACCAGATGCACAAATCAAGTCAAAGCGATGCCGGGTGGCGCGACGACAGCTGAATGATGTGGCGCTGAAGGGCCTGGTGCGTTTCGCGGCGCTGCAAATCCGCCTTGCAACTGCACAAGTCAAGTCCAAGCGATGCCAGGTTATCTCAGTAAGCGACTCAGGCGGCAAACGAGATAAATCTCGCTAGTACTTAACTAGTATAGCTTTATAGAAAAACCCTACTAGCTTTATTAAACCCCTGCTAGCGTTATATAACCCCTGTACTTGGAAGCGCGGTCTCGTTTGCCGTCTGAGGGCCTTTAGTGCGAAAATGTATAAAAGTCTACTTATTAATTAAACGCGACACTGCTAAAGAGCAATATATCTCCACTAATTAACTAGTTAACCACTTTAAAAGGTAATCGATTATATTTTAAGGGTTACTTTATTTATCTATATACTTATTTA